>Ga0208012_1000132_pt1 | contig 31052 bp, 45 predicted proteins | sample 15BtaG_FD_184090 | JGI IMG/M metagenome (GOLD analysis project Ga0208012, IMG submission 184090) | Marine viral communities from the Subarctic Pacific Ocean - 15B_ETSP_OMZ_AT15312_CsCl metaG (SPAdes) (version 2) | ecosystem: Environmental > Aquatic > Marine > Oceanic | place: Pacific Ocean... | reverse complement strand
GTTTCTGTAAGTGCAAAATTCTTAGAAGAAAATGGTATTATTAAATTCTCAAAATATTGACTATCAAAAAAGTCGCTATCGTAAGTATATCCAGCGTCTGCAAATATTTCATCTATGTATTTCTTTGCTGTTATTGCTGGAAATAAATCTTCTACATCCCAAATCTCACTATAGCCTTGACCTCCATAATTAATATCGTAATTAATCATAGGGTAAACATAATCTGTAGTAAGTGGATAATTCCACGTAGCTACCTGAGTTGCTTTGTCGTATGTATGATTTAATGAACTCATATCTAAATCTGTTAGCTCTTTAGCTCCTAACTCATTTATAAAATTACCTACCCTTCCAATTATAGTAACTTCATAGCTTACTAATTCATCTATTATTTTAATTTCTTTTAACTGAAGATAACCGTCTATAATAGTTTCTCCGTTAACTAAATATAAAACATCAGTTTTTAAATTAGGGTTAAATGTTTGCAAGTCTATATTTACCTCAAAAATATGCTCAAATAATTTATTTATTTTTTTACTTCCAGGCAACGAAATACTTTTTGAGTAGTCGCTTTTCCTTTTATCAGGGTTTTTAATATCTGAAATATTAAATGTTAAATTAGGCTCTAAACTTCCTAATAATTCCACCCTTTCGTTTCCTATGTATAGCTCTTCTTTAACCACGTTGTCTATAGTTATCTATTCCTAATTCAAGTTCTATTTCTAAATTAAACACACTGTCTGTATCAGCTCTTTTTTCTTCCCAGTCTGAAGTAATATTTTGTATTGCAATTCTTTCTCCATTTTCCCATAAATAAATCTCAGGACTTTCTATTAATTCTAATAACCAGTTATAAACGTCTACACTTAAATTGTCAGAGTTTAATTTAATCTTTGGACTAGACCTTGTATAATACTGAGTTTTTACTTTATCAGCCAAAGAATAATCAATAACTCCACTTACCATATTATCAGCATTTTGTTTATAAAACTTTCTTTCAATTGTTTCTGATTTTCTGGAAACTTTAGTAAAGTTAAATGTATCAAAACCTCCTAAACTGTTTAAGAACTCTAATCTTCTTACTTCATATCTACATTCAGAAGTTAAATCAAAGTGTAAAGATTCACTTGCTATATTTACGCCGTTCCATAAATCAATATAATAGTTAGCACAATTTGATGGTATTATAGGCTGCGCTATACTTACGGCAGCAGGGTCTATGTTATTTAAACTATCAGGGCTTGAAGGTATAAGAATCATCTTATCAGCATTAATAGCTGCAGTAACATCAACATTAGCAATTAAAACTCCTGAACTGTCATAAGCCCATACTTCAAAATGTGTAATAGCTTCGCCTGTTTCTGTTAAAAAATAAGTAAAGCCTTTGTCAGTTAATTCTACCTTTTGCGTATTAGTGTCTGGAGGTCTTACTCCCTTTGGCATATTAGTTAAAAACTTTCTTGTTACTGCGTTTACTGTAAAATCTTGATACTTGTTATTAGCTTGATAATCTACAAAATTTAAAGCATCTCTATAATTAGGTAAACAGCCATTAAAAGTTATTAATGTAGTATCATAAGCTGGTGTCATAAATACAGTTAATACTCCTAATACTTCATATTCCTCTCCAAATTTTATAGTAAATTCTTTATATGAATTACTACAGTCTTCAAATGCTGCGCCTGTAGCTGCTGTATTTATAGTTCCTAGATTCTTAGTTAGATAACTTTCCATTATTCCTTGAACGTCTGCTCTACCATATAACAAAGGGTCTGCTGGTATTTTTAACGTTCCTATCTTTGTAGCTCCATCATATACTTCTACTATGTACTTAAACCTATCTTCAGATGTTTTATTTGAAGTTGCTACGTACTCAATAGGATTATAAACCGTTCTATAATCTTGAGGTTCGTATGTTATTCCTGTTATTGCCATTATTTTATAATTTTTTTAATACCTTCTATTAAACTGCTTTTTCCAGCTACTTTTAAATCTCTTTTTAATAAGTCCATTATCTCCGTATTTGTTGTATTCATAACTCTATCAAAATACCCCCTACCCTTTACGCCTTTTTTAAACATAGATTTTCGTATAGGTGTAATAAAATCTGTTAGCCCTCTATGATTTGCCCATTTACTCAACTTTTGAAAAGATGGAAATTTAACATTATCCCAACTATATGGCGTGTCTCTTATTGTTTCATCTCCTGAAATACCCTTATTAATATGGTCGTAATAATCAGCTAGAAATATTTCCCCTACATAAGTTTCGCCAAATATATCCCAGTGAAAATCTAAACTTTCTTCTAAATCTCCAGAAGCGCTTAAACTTTCGCCCCTTACTCCATCTGCGTTACCTGTAGTTATTTGCTTTAATACTTCATTTTTAAGCCTTATGCCTAAATTATTCATAGCATCAGCAAATGAACGCGGATTCTCTACTATTGTTTCAGACGCCCCTTCAAAATGAGCTACTAATTCGTTATGTAAACTATTATCTGCCAATTTTCTCTAGTTCTATTTTTTCTTTTCTTTGTTTATCTTTATAATATGAACATATATTCAAGCCGTGAATTACGTTCCACTTTGTTACAATTTCCCATTTATCAACTCTTGAGTTAGTCAAAGAATCGATTATGCACCACCAGCCCCACCTGTCGCTAAATCCATCTCCACTTCCTTCTTGATTGTCTCCGCTCGAGTTATCAAAGAAGTTTGTATATCGGTCATTAACGTTTTTGAGTGATTGCAAAAAAAAACCGCAATTGGATACGCTTCTTGTATGCTCATATGCTCCCTAAACACTTTAATTGTTTCTTGTAATAACTTGCTTGTCATTTTCTTTTCCTTCCATTTGCCAAACTTCTTTTCTACTGGTCTGCAAATACTTGCAAGTATTTTATCTAAGTTTTCTATTACTGCATTTTCATTTTTAGAATTTAATGTTTCCATAGCGTTAATATATTCCCCAAATAAAAGATTTTCTGCATTAAGTTTAAACTCATAATAGTTACCATCTAACTTTATTCTTTTACTTTCTAATTTAGTTGGTATTTCTGTAAACAAAAAAGCCATCTTTTTAATAAGTTTATGATAATCAGTTAATTGTATTTCTTTTATTTCTTCCCTTTTCTTACCTGTCAATACACATAGTATATTTATAACTCTTGTAATGTCTTCTTGTTCAGTTTCTAATACAGGAACTAATTTAATATAAGTGTCTATATTTATATCTTTCCAGCTTGTTGGTATTGTTACGTCCATAATTAATATATGTTTTTTATTTGGGTTTTTACCTAATTGAGTAAAAGCCTCTTTTGTTAAATTCGAAATACATTCTCATCATTAAGCAGTCTGAATAATCAGGGCTTCTTCCTATTATTGTTTTTACTATATCTTTAGGAATTAATTTTAACTTTGTATCTTTGTCTATATCCTTTGCTCTTACTTGCTCAAGTTCTTCTATTAGCTTATTCTTTTCTTGCATTGTGGCGCTTACTCCTATTTGAGCCTTATTGATTAAATCTGATAGCTTATAATAGCATTGAGTCTTTAAGTTCTGGTAGTTCTCATTATTAAACGGTCTAGCGTTGTTTATAAAATTAACACATCTTAATATATCAGCAAGCCCACCACCTACACCGTCAGAATCTGCTATAATGTTTTTAAGGTTTACTCTATGTTTCACTTGTAATTCTTTTATGTAGTTAGCTAGTTCTGTTATTGTATTCTTATCGAATGTCTTTATTAATTCCACTTGTAAGCCATTCCAAAGCATTACTACGCTTTTATCATTACCTAATCTAGCAACATCACAAGTAATATATTTATCTCCTTCTATTCCTGTATTATCGAACATTAATAAAATGCTGTCATAGTCTATTAAGTTATCTGAGTTTATATCATACTCCCAGTTTCCAAATAGTAATCTTTGTTTGCTCACTTCATCTAATTTAGATAATTGTTCTGCATAATGTTTAGAAATATAATCATTATCATTAACTAAAGACTGTATAAACTTTTTATACCCTTCTAATGTGCCGTCTTTTGACTTCTTGTAATAATCAGTATAAACCCAGTTCTTAGCAGGATTACACGTCATTAATAACTTAGGGACTAATTGATATTCATCTAGTTTATATCTAATCCTAGACATTACTATATTTTTAGCCTTTTCTGTTATTTGGTTTGCTTCATCAATAAAAGCCCCTGTTATTTCTAGACTTCCTAAGCTATCAAAGTTTCTGTCAGAAGGATATAAGAACAAATCTTTTAATAGTATCTCAGAACCATTATAAAAGGTTATTACATTACTACTAGCATTAAACTTATAATGAGTATCAGATTTTAACTCCCATTCATTACAAACTTCAAAGAACGTGTTTAATGTTGTTTTCTTTAAAGCGTCCAGTTTACTACGCCCCATTAAATACCTTACTTTAGGATGTTTAAAACATTGAACTATTAACCAGCTTACACCTATCCAAGATTTGCCACCACCAGCAGCTCCACCAAATAATACTTCGTTTGTTTTATTGTCTACTAAATACTTTAATGCTTGTTTTTGTTTAGTTGTAAATTTAGGTTTTACATTCATTCGCCTAGATTTATGCTAATGTTTACTATCTCTTGGCGTATGTCTATCTTATCAGGCTCATTAAGTCCATACATTCTAGCTAAGCTATCAAATGCGCCTCTATAGTCTGAACCCTTTACCATCTCTTTAAGTAAATAGAATTTTTGTGTTTGTTCTTTTGTCAGTTTGTCTTGACTTGCTAATGTCATTAAACCTTTCCAAGCGTTTATTATTTCTAAGTAACCATTAGCTATATCTACTCTAGTAACAAAATGCTTTGCAGCTAGTTGGTCTTTTAACTCTTTGATTCTTACCTTAACATTACCGTTTTGAAGTAACTCAGAAGCCTTTACACTAATGACATTCATTTTAGTAGTTGGGCTAACATCATAAGCTGCTTTGTATGCTTTAGAAGGGCTACTAGTATTTACATATACTTCACAGAATTTATTTTGTTTTACTGTTAGTTTCGACATAATCTAATATAACCTCATTGTTTTTTACTTTGCAGCCGTTTATATCTTTTATTTTAATTACCTTATCGTTTAATAAAGTAATTTCATATAGCCCTACTTCATCAACTTTTAATAGTTTTCTTATTACTCTTCCCTTTTGCTTTTCCATTCTTTGCAACTTTCTTTGCCACTTTCTTTGCATTATTCGCTTGTTCGTTTATCATATCTTGCATAGCTGCTCTTTCTGCTGCTTCGTCTGCTTCTGCTTGTTTTATTTCTAAGTCTTCTAAATATCTTGAAATCATACTTAAATAATTTCTGGAGCAAGTTTGGCAACCCCAATTAATATTAAGGCTTTTGTCTATGTCGTAGAGTATAGGATTAAAGTTTTCTTTTAACCAATTTAAATGGCACTTTCTAGGAAGTGTTTTTGATTTTCTATAAATTTCTATTACTTCTTTTATTGTCATAATAATCTTCTTTCTATAATTCTTAATAATAACGGTGCAACTAAAACTAATGCAGAACAGTCTATAATATTAAACAGGCTTAAAAAATATACTACTAAGCTACTCCAAAAAGTTAAACAAAAGGCGCAGTTAAAAGGCTTCTTATCATACTTAATTCCGAACTTAGAGTTTATATAATCTACATAAGTTGTTGTAAATGTAATAATTAATATTATAATTTCAAAATCTTTAATCATAAAATTCATTTAATTGATGTTTATTTCTTATTGCTTCTTCCATTTTGTCTATCATTTTTAATAAAGATGTATAATGTATTTTACTTTTTTTTGCTATCTCAGACTTGTTTTTAGTCTTTAATAATTCTTGGAATAGTTTTTTATTAGCTCCTTTTAAATTGTTTTCTATTTCTCTAAACTTTTCTACATCAAATTTTAAATTTTTTTCGTTTTTTATCTCTTTTAATTCTTCGTTAAATCTAGGCTTTATATACTTTTTATAATAGTTTCCATTCTTAGATAAGATTTGATATACGCTTACTTTATATGCAAAGTTATATAATTTATCTTTTCTTTTTAATTCGTTAATAAAAGTTATTCCCCTTTCATAAATAATAAACAGAACTTCTTGGACGTAGTCATCTAAATATGGAACTGTATAATGTTTTCCAATATTCTCTATGTAAGTGCTTAGTTCTTTTATTTCTTTAGTTTTCACTTTTGCAAATATAGTATATTTTTTTAATCACTTTTTATATTGTTTAATTCACTTTTCAAGAATGATATGTTAGTTCGTATTGCATCAGCTACACGATAACCAGCAGTCATAAGTCTGCGAAGGTGGTAAATCTCTGGCACTTCTACATTAGCTTTATTAGTTGCTCTTGCTACGCTTTTACCTTTTGAGACTTCAGTATGTATAATCTTCTCAAAGTGCAAATGATGTTTACTTCTTATTGTTTCTAAATAGAATAAATTCGTAGTTAAATCTTTTAACATTTCATTCAAATAAAAGCCGTTTGTTTTATCAATTTCAATTTCATTATACTGTAATATAATATTAGTAATATTTTCTATTGTTTCATTCATACTTCTTTAATTTAGCTTTATATTCGTTTATCATTTCTTGTAATTCTACATTATTAAACTTCTGTAATTGTCTTGACTTAAAAATTAATGCTTCAACATCTACTCCTTCTTTTTTAAGTTTCTCTCCGAACTTGTATTGCTCCCCATATTTAAAAACATTACAGCCGACATCCTGTGGTCTACAATTATCTTCATCGTATCTCGTGCTTAGGTGTTTCCTAGACTGGAAATGTCCGTTCTGCATTTCTTTAATAGGCTTTACAGCTCCACAAGTATAGCACGCTACAAGTCCATTTTTAGAGTATTTGTGTCTAATGTATTTACTAAAAACACTATCTAATTCCTTCTTTAATTTGCTTATAGATTTTTTCTTTAACTTCTTTTTCATATCTTAATAAAATTAATAAAAATATAATAACTACTCCATCCATTTGTAAATTATTAACATTCCTAATATAAACAGTGCTAAAATTGTAATCATAAATCAAATATAGTTTTTTGTGAAGTTTTATTATTTATAATTCCTAATGCAGTTTCAAAGATTGTTTTCCCAGCTTCATAATCTACTAAATTTTTCGCAATTTTTGCCCGTGGTTGTTTGCCCTTATATTTATAAAAATCATAGTTATGAAATTTAGATAATTTTTTGACATCATTAGATTTACCAATTATTCCGTTTATATCGTTCCTGGTGTTTAAATCATTAGGTAAATAAAAATTTGTCCAATATATATGACGCCCCCGCTTTTTTCCATTTATTAAAGGATCGTAATAAGGAATTACATTTTCTACACAATATTTACCTTTGAAAATATGTTTTAAAAATAGTATTTCTTGATATAAGGACATATCCGGGTATTGTGTAATTTGTTTATGTTTGTTCGTATGGACTAACCGGCTATGTGTAGGGCACGGAGGACTACTCCAAATAAAATCATAATTTTTATAATGATTTAATAAATATTCGTGTGCATCTGCTATAATTACTTTATCATTAGGAAATCTTTCTTGATATAATCTAGCTAACTCAGGGTCTAACTCTACTGCTGTTACTTCTATATCTTCTTTTACTTCGTTCCACTTGTATCTGTTTCCACCTAAACAAGCATATAAATTTAATATCTTCATAGTTTAATTTTTATCTTCATAAAGCCAATATTTTTTAATCTTTTTTTTCTTTTCTCTGTATGTATAATTTCTTTCTTTGGTTATAATAATTCCTATACATAACCCCATTATGAATATCATTATACAGCATATAATTATTAAATATATCAAAACTCGTTTATTCTTATTAGTTTCTTAACTTGTTTTTCTAGTGAAATAATTTCTAATTTTTGTTTTGAATAAAGCAACTTTATGTCTCTATTTTCGTTTATTAGTTCTCCATTAAATTCATCTAAATATCTAACTAAATTAATCATATTATTCATTCTTTCTAATGCTTCTAGTCCTTTTTCTTTGCTTTCTCCTTTACGATTTTTCAGGCTTTCAACGGCTTGATGTATTAAAATAGTAAATTCATTTCTTATGTCTATTTGTTGTATTATTTCCATTCTTCTTTTTTTTCTGTATCATAATAATTATCTGGTGCTTTTTGGTCTTTCATTAATTCATCTAAATCGTTTTTACAAGCTATTCTTAAGCCTTCTAAGGCATCTTTATCGCTTATAAAGCCTAAACCTCTATTGTAGTCAAATAAAATAGGCTGGTCGTAATAAGTAGGAGTTCCGCCTGTCTCCGTATCCTTAACTTTCCTAACGTGTATTTGTGTTTTAGTCCACTGCTCAGGGTGTGAAACTAATCTATGTATCGTAATGAAGTCGTCGCATCTATTGGCAAAAACTTGTCCGCCTTCTGTGTCTGATTTTTTAGGAGGTTGTATATGTCCAGCAAGTTCGTTGTCTAGAGGGTAAACCCTTCTAGCTGCTTCAGTCTGAGGGTGTGAATTTACATAAATAGTTTGTCCTGTTTTATTACAATGTTCTCTAATGTCATTACATAATTGATAATTCCTCTCAAATTGATTAACCCTTCTATCGTGGTTTAATCCTGTGAAAGGGTCTATTAAACAAGCATCAGCTCCAGAGTTTTTAAATATCTTTAATAAGTCTTTATGATTGTAAAGTAAAGCATTATTTATAAACATAAAATTGTCATCTATTCTGTTTAATAGTTTTATTATATCTCCTTTGAAAATGTTTTTAAATTGCATTCCTGTAAGCATTTGAATTAAGTCTCTTTTTTGTTGTCCTGGTCTATTTTCTCCAGACCAAATACAAAACTTTAAATCGTATTTTAAAGATAGGACTAAATAATACCAAAGTATCCAAGCTGTCTTCCCTACGTTGTCAAGTCCATTAATCATTACAAACTGTCCTTTTTTAAATACTAAGTTTGTATCTAGATTTGTTCCTATTCCTAAACCGTTTTTAATCTTACCCTCGTGAAAATCAAATAAGTAATCTTGTCCATAACCTTTTTCTAGTATCATTTTAAAGCGTTTTAAAGGGTTTTAATATTTTTTTTATGTGTATATATCATTTTATTGTATAAATGTCTTAAATCAAACGATTTGCCTATATAAAAGGCTAATATGTTGTATTTAATTAAAGTAAGTTAGTATTTAAGTATCTTTTCTTTACAGTATTTAAACAACTTTTATATTTTTCTTTGTCATTAAGATTATAATTACTTACCCTCATCATTCTAATTGTAAGAATTTTATGTTTATCTTCAATACTAAAATCTGATTGTAAAACTTCTTCAATACTTTTGCCAGTCATTTTTAAAATTTCCTCTTTATTAGTTTTATTAGTATTAATAGTTTTATTATAGTGACCTAAGTAAGGTACCTTGATGTCCCCTAGTAAGGTATCTAGTGAGGTATCTAGTAAGGTTAAAAAGACTAAACTAACTATATTAGCATTATGATGGTTTACTGACTTCTTTATTAGTTTAATAAAACCCCATTTAATTAATTCGTTAAATGCTTTAAAATAGGATTTATGACTACTTATACCAATATACTGCATTGTCATATAAGTAGGTAGTCCGAACTTCTTTTGCCAACCTAAAATATTACATTGTTCTATTGCTCTAAAATAAATTGCTGTATGTATAGGTCTGACTTTATCAGGATTAGAAATAGTAAATTCCCACCATTGTTTATTCATTTCAAAAATATTTACTTTATACATCTTCGACCTCCATTGACTTTATTTCATCTGCTAGAACTTCTTGAAGTTTTATAGCTGTTTCTTTGTCTAATTGTAAATGACCATAATAACCATCTTTATTATCTATACTGATAAATATTTTGTTTTTATTATTTAAAAATAATTGTAATTCTGCTTCAGAATCTACACAATCGTAAAAAATTAATTTATAATTCATAATTTATAAAAAAAGAAAAGCCCTCAAACAAATTTGCAAACAGGAGCAAGTATCCTATAATTCGTTGTATTGGGCTAATATGTTAATCATTATCTTGCTTCTTTGATTTGTGTTTGCACTACAAATATAATACTTTTTTTTAATTAATAGCTTTTTTTAATTCTTTTAAATCGTGTTTATCAATGTATTCTTTTATTGCTTGGCTCATTTGATAACCTACAGTTAAGCCATTTTTATATTTATTTAACTTCAAAAGTCTCATTTCTTCCTTTAGCATTTCTATTCTGGTGTTTATTATTTCTCTATTCATTTTATTTAATTTTAGTTATTATATATTTAAAGTTCTGCTTCAATTTTTCTTTTAAGTTTTATGGATTTATATTTTTCATAGGCTTCTGATTTAGGTTGCGTTTGTCCAAGACCTTTACAATAATAATCATTTCTTAATATACATCTTGTCATACGTTTCCAAGAAGGAGCCCAACATTTAACCTCTAATATATGAGGGGCTTCATCTGGTATAGTTTTATAACCTCTTTGAAGCCATCCAGCTATAAATTTTTCAAATCTTTGCTTATAATTATTTTGGGTTTTTTTAGGTAAAGATTTTAATAAAAAATTCGTATAACTTTGCCAAGTATGATTTTTAGGCTTATCAATGAAAGTATTTCCATTAATACTACCACGCTCTTTAACATATAAAGCACCAGAATTAACACCGCTTACTCTATTTATTAATTTATACCAAGTCATTGGTTCTAAAATATGATAAAGCCATAATCCTTTTTTCTGGTCATCTCCATAAGGTTGGCAAAGTCTTTGGTCTCCAAATTTAACCCCAGCCTTAGTCATTAAATCATATACTTTATTATGAGGTAAATGATTGTTTTTTAAATGAAAAATCCAAATATCTTCTGTTCTCCAATCATAAATAGGATAAACATTATATAAATTTTTATTTAATTTAGTAGTCCATTTATAATTTTTATGAATTAATCCCTTTTTTTCAGATGTTATTGCTCTATATCTATGTAAACTTTCATCAGAACGAATACCTATAAAAGCAGCACATTTTTTTTCTTGAGAATACCATTCTCCAAATATAACCATCAATTCTTCAAATTCCATTTTAGGAACATAAAAATCATATTGAGATAAATCACTAGCTAATTTAGGTTTATTTCTTACCCATAAATCTTTCTTACTTTCATCCCAACAAATCCATTTAGGCTCAAAATCAGATACTGCATTTCTCAAAAGCAATTCGCCACAAAACCAGTGTAATTCTATTTGCTCTGAATACATTTCAATTATTTCTTCTATATGTTCAATTGTTGAATTATATTGCGCTTCTAAATCAATAATTAATAAACCTACTTTTTTATTTCTTTTTTTCGCTTCATCTAAAACTAAATGCGTCATAACAGTTGAATCTTTACCACCGCTAAAACTTATATAAATTCTCTCAAAGTCATCAAAAATTCTACTAATTCTACTTCTTGAAGCGTCCAAAACTGATATATTTAATTCTCTTTTTTTACTCATAATTAATATAATTCTATTTGTTTTCCAATATTTAAAGCGCTATTCATTTCAACTTCTGGCATTTTGTTATTTAACAGCCATATATTTAGATACTTTAAAGCTATTTCATTAGCTATTTTCCTTTCCTTTTCATCTATTTTAAACCAAGCACCTGAATATTTTGAAGGAACGCCACTGTCATAACAAACAGACGCTTGTCCTAACCACGCTATTCTATTCATACTTACATTAGTTAAATAATGTTCACAAGAATATTTCCAATTAGATATTACTCCATTTAAAGCATTAGCAAATCTTACTTTATTAGTTAATACATCTATAAAAATTGCCTCACATTCTTCGTGACTTTTATCTTTAATAGAGTTTTCATAAAAACCAGACGGATAGCACTCCCACTTATCAAATGTATGAAAAATTCTATTAGGGTCATTTGTGTTTCCAGCACGATATTGAGCAATTTCTAAAGGCAATAATTTATCGTGAGTAGGGATATAATTTTCGTTTGATTCTTCTGAAATCCACGCTCTATTAAAATCTTTATCAGAAAATAAATGCTCTAATCCTGAAACTTGACATAGTCTTAAAACTTCTTCTTCATCCATTCCTAATTGTTTAGATATTCTTTTATTACTCCAATTCCTGTTTTTTAATTCTATTACTATTTCGCTCATTGCATCAACTTGATGTTTACCTCTTGCTCTATTATGTCTTATTGTTGAAGCTATTCTGTCATTTTTGCTTGACTGTTCTTTTCTTATATTTACAACAGGTAAATAACCTTTTATTCTTTTGTTAATAATTTTAGATTCTTTACCAACTCTATTTCTATGAAATCCATCAATAACCTCAATTTTATCTTTTTCAAAATTATTCCAAGTAACTATAGGTTGCGTATAGCCATCATTCATTATAGAAACTTCCAAAAGTTCCATTTCTGGAGGGGCTACTTTATTTGGATTATAATCGTTTGCTACTATTTCATCACTTTTTACCCATTTTACAAAATCTACAGGCTCATTTTTAAAAGGGCTGTTTTCGTGTAAAAAAAATTTTAATTCATTTGTAAAATTCACTTTTTCATCAAAATTCAAATCTTTTAATTTTTCTTTTATTATTAATTTTATTTTTTTCATTTTGTTTATTTTAAATTATTATATATTTTCTTTTCTGAAGGGCTTAAATCCTTGTAAGTTGTTTTATCTCCATTTAAAAGATAGTCTTCTGAGCTGCTATAAATCTTATTATCTTCTACTATTTTTTCAGTTTCCCATACTTCAAAGATTATATTATTTACATCTTTACGCTTCATTTTCATTATCTGTCCTATTTTTTTAATAGAAGTGCCCTCAATTAAGAGGGCTTTAATAATCTTAGCTTTCAAAACGGTAAATCGTCTTCTGATTTATTAAATTCATTTGCCATATCTCCATTTAATTTAAATTCTTGTTTTGCTTCTTTTTGTTTAGGCTCCCAAGTATCTAACTCCATATAAAACTTACCTGATTTAGCCCTCTTAATTCCCATATTTACCCAGCCATTTTTTGTATGGGTTTTTAAGAATTTTATTGCTTCATCTACTTTAACACTCATTTTACCTACTATAAAGTCAGGCGTGTTGTCTGGTCTTTTAAATATAAAACCATCTGCGAAAATTTTATTCTTTTCCATTGTTTGTTTTTTTTGTGCGAACTTAAAAGCCTGTTCGCTTGAGGCTTGTTCCTTTTGGAACTCAAAATTATCTTTAAAAAATTTATATTGCATTATCTTTTCTTTCATATACTACGCTTTACTACGCCTTTTACTACGCCTTGTTTTAAATTCAGTTGTATAATCTTGTATACAAGTAAATACAAGTTTATATTTCAATAATTCCATCATAATAACTTTCTTTTTCTCCGTTCCATTCTTTGTATTTTTCTGTTAAATTTATATACTTATTCCTCCCTTGTAAAAGCATACTATTACTAAACTTATAAACCTGAACGTTAAACGCTCCAGACTTTTCAATTGCTATAATGTAAAAATCTTTATCAGGAAAACATTCTAAATACATAGCTGCCTGCATTTTGTAATCATTGTAGGTTATATCTCTTTGAAATTTATCTCCAGCATCTGTAGTTGTTTTTATATCGGCTATAAAAGTGTCTCCTACCATATCAACAAAACCTTTAAATTCTATTCCTTGAGACTTCCATCTTATCTCTTTTTCTGTTTGGCTTGTTCTCATTAATAAGTCCATAAAAGTCTTATTATTTTTTGATTGCTCAACTACATAATTAGCTATGTCATATTCTTTTATAGTCACTAATTCTTTGCCTTCGTTTTCAGTTTTAAAACCCTCCCAGACTTTGCCTCTTCGTGTTCCTTCAAATACTGCGTAATCATTATCGAAATCATCAGGCTCTAGAATTATTTTATGTATTAAACTGCCTAACATCATAGCGGATGTTGGTTCGAATTTCTTACTCCAGTATCTAAGTAAATGATTAGGGCTTTTACCAAAGGCACTTAATGCCGAATAACTTAATCTCTTTTTCATACTATATAATTTTTATATTTTTCTAATACTACTTTTAAATCTTCTCTAATGTTTAATTCTTGCCCCTTTTTAAGCCACGTAAGGACTTTTTCTTGTTCTCTAGAGTTTCTATAATGTTCCACCATTTCAGAGTCTAAGACTGCTTCGTATTGCGAGTAGTGTTTACCTTCTATATTACAATTTCCTACAACTTTTATTAAACCTAAGTCTTGAAGGTGTGAAATTCTACTTGTTAAAGTCTGATGGCTTATACCTGTTTGTCTTAATTCATAAACTGTAGTACTTGGATTGTGGTTAATCCAGTGCAATACCTTTTCGTTATTGCTTTTTAAAAAGCCGTTTTTTACGTTCTTAATGTATTGTTTTGTTCTTGCTTTCATAATTTATTTATTTTAGTTATTTCTTTTAATAATTCTTTTGCTTTAATAGTTCTTTCATTCATTAATGCAAGTTCTACTTTATTCGTTAATATTTGTGTATCAGCTTTAATTCTGTTTGTTTTTTTACAAAGTTCTCTGTAAGCATCTTCTAATTGTTTAACGCTTTGTTTTAATAATTTTATTTCTAAGTCTTTCATTATTGATTATTTATAGCGTTAATAACTTCATCAGCACTCGCTACTGAGGCATCAATTCCAATTCCTAAGTTTCCTAAAGCACGTCCCCAAGCAGACGTTTCGCAGTTCTCTATAAAAGAAGTCTTATTAATAAAGCTAGATCCTTTTACTTCGTGCGCTATTCCAGATGCTAATTCTACGCCTTTGTCATCTTTAATACTTGCCCTTATAATTACTCCGTTCTCGTTTAGATGTGTTATTTCACTTGTTAGGCTAAAACTCTTATATAGCTCTCTAAATGCCTTTAAGCGTTCGTTTACAGTAATGTAATCTTTGCCTTTAATGTTGATTGTTTTAATTTGTGTTTTCATTTTGTTTTTTTTATTTAATTTGTAAATCTATTTCTTGTAGTTGTAATTTCTCTAAAATTTGATGAAGCATTTCAAAAACTTCATTAGGGTTATCAAACATAGTTTGGTCAAATTCTTTAAGGTCAGATTTTACTGCTTCTTTTAGATAATATAATTCGTAATCTTCTAGTTGTGTTTTCATTTTATTTGTTTTTAGTTTATACATTTACATTCTAATTCTTTACAGTCTTGACATTCATCACAAGATGAACAATAATCTACTGGCTCATCATTCCAATCATCCCACATTGGGCTATCGCATTTTTTACAATAATCGCAATCTTGCTCATGATTTTCAGGGTTAAATCTATCGTGTTTATCTCTCATTTTAATTCTTTTAATTCTTTTAATATATTCTTTTTATTTCCTTCAATTTCTTTTAAGCAAAAGTATGCTAAGGTTGGTAAGTCCTTAAATAAGGTTTCTGCTTTAAATATTAACATATTTCCATTACAAGTTTCTATATGAACTTCTCCATTCTCAGAATATAAAGTTGTTGTTTCGTGTATGTAGGTTGTTTTCATTTTGTTTTGTTTTTAATTATAGTACAAATATAAAACGAATAATTGAACTGTGCAACTTTTTTTGTACTTTTTTTTTATTTTTTTTACACTTTAATATCTAAACGCTTGAAAATGAACACTTTAGAAAAGTATTTTTTTTTGTTTAAATTAAAGGAATATCGAAAACAGCAGGCTTATTGTGCTTATTTTGAATTATTAAAAACCCAGCGGAAGACGTAAAGCCTGAAGTTTCAGCATAAAAATTCCCAGTAAAAATACTGGGGCACGTTATACCTCTATAATCTCCAGAATCTGAATGAATAGTTTCCATTTTAATTACAGGAACTTTACTCTTTCTAGAATGCCAATGTCCTTGAAGAACTAAATTAAAATACTTTTGTTTACCATATTTCCAAATAGTCTGCTCTATGTTCTTTTTTGTGAAATTGTGATGTCCGTGTGTAAAGATATAGCAAATGTTATCTATTATTTCAGTAATTAAAATAGGATTATATTTAATATTAACATCTAATTCTTTATTTAAAAAATAAGAAATTAACTCTACTACTTCGCCCTTAGTGTCTTCTTTACTGCTTGAAGTAAGTCTATCGTGGTTTCCTGATACTAAATAAATAGAATGTAAATTAACTATCTTTTTAAAAAATGACAATAACAACTCGTAAGCCATTATTATAATATTAGATCCATGTCCTTTATACATTAATTCCTTCCACGTTGATGGATGATTTGTGCCTGTAAAACTTTCTATAATGTCTCCTAAGATAGATATATGAACTTCTGAATAATTCAAAGAATTAATAGTGTTTGCAATTTCATCTAACATATCAGATATTTTACCTATGTCAAAATCTGGTGTTTTAATTAAACCTCTAATGTATGCTCCTATATGAAAATCTGCTAATGGTATAACCCCTATTTTTGTATTTAGTTTTTTCTTATTAGATATTTTTTTTCTTCCTTTAAGATGTTTCTTTAATATCTCTTTTGCCTGTTCGTATGCTTCTTCTTCTTTTGCTCCTTTTTCTACACTTTCAAATATTACTTTAATTTGGTAATTTTCTCCCCATTTATTAGCCGTTTGTTTTACTGCTTTCCATTTTGTAGTATCAATTTTAGCAAACTTTATTAAATCTTCTTCTGTTTGTATTTTCTTTAATCCTGAGTAATCAAAAGAAGCCGTCCCGTTTTCGTAATCTTCCTCCCATTTTGTATTTTCTTTTGCAGTCGCTAGAGTATAACTTGGAGTATTTTTTACAATTAAATTCTTATCTTTTATAAAATCATTTATACTCCTTCTTATTGAATCTCCTTTATATCCTTGGCTATATAATTTAGCTAAATAATCCCCTAATTCTAATTGCTTAAATATAGTTGTTGTAGTATGATGCCCTTTTATTATAAAATCTTCTATAACTGGAATTAAACCCTCTAAAGCAACATAAATACTGTTCTTTTTTCTAAAGCCTTTTTTCCTCCCCATTATATCAACTTACCGAATTTTTTTAAAACAATTAGAACGCCTACAATCAAAGATAATATTAAAATGATTGTCTTATACTCTTGCCACCACGTAAGCTGCTTATAAACGACCTTTTCAACTTGTACGACCGTCTCCTTAATAACCGTATCGCCAAGGCACTCGACTTCGTGCCATATTTCCCTTGTGAGTGTATCATAGAAGTATTTTAAAATAACTTTTTCATTATTAATAACTGTAGTGCTATCGTGTAAATGTATGTTTGTAATGGTATCATAAGTGTAATTATCTATTATAACAGTATCTATAACTCTAATAGTGTCAAGTTCTATTAATTGAGGGTTTTTTTTAAGCAATCTTTGAAGCCTTTTTTGAGGGCTACAACTGCTCAAAAAGAGTATAAGTAAAGCTATTGCCGTATATTTTTTCACTTCTTTTAATTATATCTATAAATCTTTGAAACTGACTTTCTACTGCAAAGACTTGGCACCCAGCCGACCATTTATCAATTTGCTTTGAATCTTTCCCAGCTCTATGTATGTTAATGGAAAAAAAGCCTTCTTGAATGTATCCTTTATCGTGGTTTTCATCTTTGTTGTTGTCTCTAAATACTTTTACTGGACCTTTTTGTACTAATGCTTCTTTTCCTTTGTGTAATCCTAGTTTATACTTGTATTGTCCTTCAACCAAAATAGCTGTTCCTTTTCTATTCATAGGGTTTTTCATCCAATATTTGCCAGGGTCTGTCGTTGCTTTAAATATCTCTACAAAGTCAAAATCGTTTTTGTATGCTATTCCTATAATGTCATCAAATTCATTTGTATTTAGTTGCCTTCTTATAGCAAAGATATTAACATTATAGTCTCCTTTGTCGTAGAACCTATATCCATTCTTAGCGTATAAGTGCATTATATTATCGTAGCTTACTTTCATTTAAACATTCCTCCAATAGTTCTAAGTCCTATTAAAGTGCATCCAGCTACAAGAGTAGGATTAAATAAATCAGCAGATACATCGTAAAACTTTAAACCGTCAATAACAAAAGTAATTGCACAAAGTAATAAAAATATATTACCGTAAAACTTTTTACTTGAAATCTTTCCGCCTGTTTTTTCTCTAAATAAATCACTTATAAATTTTTTCATAATTCTAGTTTATTAATTAATAATTCCATTTTAGTCGTTAAGTCTTGAATGCTTAAATTAATAGCATTAAAAGACTGTTGTAAACCTCTTATTTCTGTATCTATGCCTTTAAATTGTTTAGAAAAAACCTCGTTATTAGATTTAAGGTTTACTTCAAAATTCTTATATATTTCACTTCTTCCAAGTCTAGCTTCTTTCTCTACTTCTTTTAATTCTTTTTCGTGCTTTGTTACTGTCATAGCTAAATTACTTATCTTTTCTTCTTGCTTTTCTGTTTCAAGTTTTATCTTAAACCAACTAGAAAGAATCGCAACTAAAACGCCACCGAAATATATATAATCCTTTATTTCCATTTTTCGCTAAAATACTTAAAAATTATCAAAGTAAGTAATATTATTTGAAATTCTAGTATTATATCTATCATTCTACTGGCATTGGCTCACTCCAAGCTGGAGTTTGCATTAATTGTAATATCTCTGCGTGATTGTAAGTTTCAACTGGAACTACTGAACCATCTGTTATAAATGTCGGAGTATATCCATCTTTCCATTTAATTACAAATTGCGTATCATCTAAAGATTTTCGTATAGTGAAAACACTTGTTTCTCCTATTTGTGCAAAATCTATTTTGTCTATGTCTTCTAGTTTAATTACTGCGTATGTTCTCATTATTTTTATTTTTAAGGTGTTTCTTCTACTATATCTGCTGCGTCCATATTATATGAAAGCGAATTATTTTCTGAACCTGGAGCATCTCCTACTCTGTCTTCTATTGTCATATTTGCACTTGTTCCATCGTTACTTCCCGCTTGGTCTGGAATTGTCCATTCAGAAGCAACAGCATCATACGTAGCATCTTCCCCCATTTTCCAGTAACCTACTAAACCGCTTTCCCCAGTTAAATCTGTAGGTTGTCCTGTGCCGTCCCATAAATCTCCAATAGCCTTAACAGAGTTAAAAATTGAAACTTCATCTATTTTGCCTGTAAAAAAGGCTGAAGTTCCTCCGCTATTAGAACCTATCGCTAAATCAGTACTTGCGGAATTGGTTCTTGAATAACCAACTATAGTACTTATCAAAACTCCATTAACATAAATTTTCCCTTCATTTGCAGCTTCATCAAAAGTAATTGCTATATGAAACCATGCATTGTCAGTTATTGTCGTATTCTTCCAGCCAGATTGCAAAGTTGTTGTTCTAGTGTTGCATCTAAGATATAATCTTTCTGAACTGTTAATTTTAATATCAAATCCTGCCCTAGAAGATGAACCTGAATTTGATATTATATGAGCATTAATACTACCCGTTTTATACATCCAAAAACTACAACTTAAATCTCCATTATCATAAGTCGAAAAATCTCCTAAATCTACATAATCATTAATACCATCAAAAGCCATAGAATAATTACTTACCTTATCTTTGTTACTTTGCTCAGGCATTAGTATTTGAGGTGATTTGAAAGTAGAGTTTTCTCCCATACGATACCAAGAAATAGGACTTAGTGAAGTTAAATCTGTAGGTACTCCGTCATTGAAGATATCTGAAACCTCTTCTGCCGATAGTTCTTTATTTTTCCAAACTGCCACTTCATCTATATTGCCTATAAATTCTTTAGTTGAAAAGTATTCGCCTATAATAAAAGGGCTATCAGTATTAGTCATTCCCGCATAAACTCCAGCATCATTTGTTCCCGTTGTTAATACACTTCCATCTAAGTATATTTTCATTCCAGATGATGATTCTGTTCCATCATAAGTAAAACATAAATGTTGCCAAGTATTTAAAGCTAATGCAGAGCCATATCTCCTAGCAATTCTATTAGAGGTATTGCCATCAAATAATACAAAGTCCATTCCTGTTGACCAATGATATGCTCCATATTCTATTCCTGAGCCAGTAGTTTTATCAAAGAATCCAGGAAATCCTGTATTTGATGTTGGATAAACCCACATTGATATACTAAAAGCAGTATCAGTTCCAGCTCCATCTGTAAAACTAAAATCATCAGAATCTCCACAATCTACATAATCATCTATACCATCAAATTCTAAAGATTTAGTGCTACTAAATGGTACTACTGGAGGCGTAGGGCTTTTTGTACCACCTGAAGGTATCATAAAAATTCCTTTTTTCTTTCCTGGGTTAAATAGTATCGGCATATTTTAAGTTTTAGGTATTACACATTCGTTATAAATTTGAGGTATTTTTAAGCCTAAAGAAATACTCGCTCCGCTCAAATCATCTTCAAATCTTTCGCTAAACATTTCTACAGTACCGCCTCTTTCTAGTTGTACCTGATTCCAATTAACGCCTATAGCACTAGTTCCGCTTTGTTGCTCTAAATAAGCTATTAAATCAATTAAAACTTGTACAGCGTCGCTTTTTACGTCATTTTCGTTGCTTTCGTCTTTCCTAACGATATCTATATAAATAGCTTGAAAGTTCCACGTAAAGACATTACTACCTACTGTAGCTGGTTTATCTACTATCCATAGCAAAGGGTACTGAAAATTTCCAAGTTGGTTATGCTGCACTACTTCCCAAAGGTCGCCATTACCGAAAGTCTCAATTTCTAAATGAGCGTCAGCGAAATTATTTAACTCTTTTATTATTTGGTTGTAGGTTAATTTCATTTGTATTTATTATCTATCCAACAATCAGATGAAGTGCCTAAATAAAAACTTGTTGTATATGCAGACTTTTTAGCGTTTAAATCATCACTAGATTCTGTATATTTAGGAAATAAACTTTTATTGTCTATTAAATGATTTATTAATCTTTTATCGTAAAATTCAGCTTTATTTTTCCAATCATCTCTTAAAAATTGTAAATCTTGGTAAGAAATAGGACTTGCGTTATCTCCTGATTTAGTCGCTACGCTTTTGTTTCTATATTTATACAACATACTCATTGTTAATTCATACATAGTCCACTGTAATAACATTTTAGAAATATAATCATTAATTAAAGTAACTTCATCAGCATTTAAAGTTGAAGCAATTATTTTAGCTTTTAAATCTTCATATAATGGAGTTCCAAGAATAGGGTGTAAGTGCATATCCTGAACCGTTGTTATACTTGGTATGATTAATCTTTGGTCTACGTTATCGTCAACTACTGTATTGTTCTTTAAGTAACTTTCTGATATAAATAATACTGCCATAATTTTTAATTTTTATCTGTTCTTAATACGCACAATTTCTTGGCTCCATATATGACGGCAATACGGAGTATTAACGCCTAAATCTGGATTATGATACCAGCCACCACGTTTTCTAAAAATTTCTATTCCAGATTGATTAAAATCGTTTCTTAATAGTTTTAATTGATTTAAGGTGTATCTTCTGCCAGTATTTGATAAATCTATCATTTGTTGGCAAAATCTTCTACTTTCGCCGCCTGGTACTAATTCTGGAGCGTCTGACCTTAAAGCGTATTTATATACTACAAAGATTTCTTCATCTGGTATTTGTATTGTCTTTTTTCCTTGTTCTGTAGGTTTAAAATCATTATCTAAAGCACCTTTGTCTTGTAAACTTGCTATAGCTTTTTGAGTGTCTCCTATGCTAATTTCTAAGGCTTTTTTAATCTCTATATTAGGCATCTTTTCGTTACCTATTAAAAGGTTTAATACTGACTTTTCTAAGTCTGTTAAAAGTGGCAAAAATTCCTCTTTAATTTGTGCTTCAAATTTTTCTGCATCTTCAAAACAAGTTATAGGGGTTTCTCTTGTATCTAATACTTCTAAATTCTTTACATTATAACCAATTTCTTTTAATTGAGAAAATATCATTTCATCTTCATCACTTGACATTTTTACAACTTCGCCTTTTTCTAATTTTGGAAGCCCTACCTTTTCCCTTATTTCGTCAATAGTCATAACCCCTACCATTACGCTTTCACTTAACGGCTTTCCTACTGGTTCTATTTTTTGTATCTTTAAACACTTTGGAAGTCCATTAAAATTAATTAATTCATTAAATACATCTTCTAAAATGTCTTGTTCTGTATCTACCTGAAGATTCTGATATAATTCACTTGCAGTTCTTAATTCATCAGCATTACTGCCAAGTCCTGTCTTATCTTTTATACCAAATAACATTGGGCTAACAATAGAATGAGCCGTAAAAATCTCTTCTTGTATTTGTTTGTTAAGATTGATAAATCTATCGTCTTGACCGTTTACTGGAATAGGAATAATTTGCGGATGGTCTGCCTGTTGGTCTGTGAAACTTAAAAGCGGTTTTCCAGCGTTATCCGTTCCTGTAGCATAGTCTTTAAACTTTCTTTCTATCTCTCTCATTTCTTCATCTGAAGGCTCTCCGTTGTTAAAACTTACGATATATCCAGAACTCAGGTTATTGCGTATATTACTTAAAGTGAAGTTTGCTATTTCTGCGTCTGCCTCTAAATAAGGAATTGCTGCGACATAATCAGGGATAGGATACTCTCCTAAGTCTGGGCGATATTCTTTAAAATAAATTAAATAATTATCTGATGTATTTGCTTCGTGATTGAAGTTAAAAAACTCTGTAAAGTCTTCATTTCCTTCTGGGTTTCTATTCCAATCAGAAGTATAGTAATAGTTGTCTTCAGTTCCTACTCTTATGTTATTAAAATCAATATGCTCTAAACCTACTATCTTTCTTTGTTTGTTTAAAATTACTTGAATTGCAAAACCTCCAAATACTTTTTTATCTTTTACAATTTTTACTAATAAATTAGTTTCTTTTACTTGTCTTAAAAATGCTTCTATTAAAGCCCTCTCACTAAACGAAATATCTCTGTCTATATAAAATCCTCTACCTACTATAAACTTTGTCTTAGATTCTATTATAGTGCTTTGTTTAGAACTCTCATTTAAAAGTTTAACTAGATAAGAACCGTAATTATTTTTATAAGGTTTATTTGAACCGTATTCGTACCAATCGCCTCTTCTACTTTCTTTGAAAACTGGCAGCTCTGAGGCTTTAAAACTTAAGGGCAGTAATTTAATCATTGGTTGTATATTATATTTGTTCCACTAATTGTATGTTGAGAAACACTTAAAGTATCATTACTATCGTATAATCTCATTTTTCCCTGTTCTACTAATTCAGCATTTTCAGGGTCTAAATTCGTTGCGCTTACTTGCTCATAAATAAAGTAATCATAATAACCTGAGTTTGTTAAAACTAATTTACCATTTAAAGCATCATCTATTCCTTCCGTAAAGTCAAATTGATTATATCTAACAGCACTTGGCGAAATATCCACAAGAACACAATAATACTCTACTTTTGAAGTATCATTTTTCAAATGTAATAAATAATATGGACTTGACAAAGTTCCCAGCTCGGAACAAGTCGCTACAAAAGAAGTTAATACGCCCTTATTTAGATGTATCATCTTTTTTCTTTTTTTTCTTTTCAAAAACTTCAGCTCCTAAATGCTTTAATATTTTAGCATTTTCTTTCTTAATTTCAATCTTAAAACCTTTGCCGTTCCAAGTGCTTCCAATTAATTCTTTTTTTATTTCCATAACTTTAATTTTTTATTAAAAAAAAAGGGCGGGTATTAAGCCCACCCCTACAAAATGAAATTTTTAAAATTTCTATACTATAGTCATTAACGCTACAGCAGCAGCAGATACCTCATAAGGAGTTTCTGGCTCTTTAGCTGTTAATTCAATTTCGTAGCCATTTCTATCTCCGTAGCTTTGACCTGTATTAGCACTCAAAGCAGTTCCTTCAGCAAATGACTGAAAGCCTAACCCCCAGTACACACCGTTATTGTCTTTTATCACTGCAATTACCTGCCCAAGTATCATTAACTTCAGCTCGTTCGATTTAGCAGCAGAAAATTTGTTAATAGAAAAAGCAAGTTTTGCTTCGCTAAATCTAGTACCATTTTCAGGGCTAATTGTTACAGGCGCTGTAATGCTTCCTATTTCTTTTTTAAGTTCGTATTTATGCCACGTTGCGCCACCGTCTGTAATAGCGGTTACTTCATTTGAAGTTTCTACGTAACCAGTTACGCCTGAACGTTCTAGTAAGTAAAATTCTTCAATTCCGCCTACACTATCCGAGCAGTCTCTAGAAAATCCAGTATCTAATCCACAAGCCATATTATTAAGTTTTAAAAAAGGGGGCGAACCCCCTTAAAGTTATTATTACGATATTTTTAATTTACACGCTTCAGTTGGGAAAGCCCAATTAATTCCTCTTCTAAATGCAAAAGACGTCTTAAATATTCTGTCGTTTGGATCGTACCACGCTCTGTAATCTTCAGCTTCTTCATCTGGTAAATCTACACCTATTACGATATTTGAACCTCTAGTTAAATAAGCAACTACATCTCCAACAACTGCGCTGTTAAGTCCTGAAAGTCCTACAGTTCCAACAACTGTTACTTGTGGAAAACCTACTAATGGTAGTTCGTTCCCTACTTCTCCATCAACTACATAATGGAAATAATTTCCATCTGCAATAGCTCTTTGGTACATTAAGAATAAGTCCATTCCTAAGAATATTTTTATATCATCTGCTCCAGCAATATCTTCATCCATTGATTGAGCTAAAAATGATAAACTTTCTATAATTGTAGAAGCCGTTTGTATTCCAGCCGTTGGCGCAGAAACATCTACTACAGAAGCGTGGTTTGCTGCTAAACCAGCATAAGAACCAGCTCCAGCTACTCCTGTCCAATCTAGTACTTCAATTTGTTTTTTAATCTTAGCTATCTTTAAACCGAAATATAATTCTGCAAAAGGAATTTCTTCTTTTTCGTTAGTAACTCCTTGTTTAAGCATAGTTTGTGTATACTTAGCGGCAAGATCACTCATACATAAATCTTCGTGAACTGCTATAGCGTTTGGAGTTATCGTTCTTTGTGATAATACCGTTTCACCGTTTGCTGTTCTTGAACATCCATCATCTTGGAATACTGCGTCAGTATCTAAAATGTTAATTGTTGTTGGTCCTTTTACGTCTGGTTGTAAAGTTGCATATTTTGCTAGGTTGCCACCTGCTACGCTCTCAACGATAAGCGACATTGCTTGTTCGTCTACGTAATTTGTTAATCCTGTTACATCAAATGCCATAGTTTTATTTTTTTAGTTTGTTAATGTTTTTTAATTTCTCTATTATATCTGTTTTCTTTTTAGGCTGCAATTTAGCAAACCCATTTTTTGCTTTGTTTACTTTTGTTTTAGTTGGCTCTTTTACTAAAAATTCAACTAATTTTAAAAGACTTTCAAAAGACTTTTCTAACTTATTAATTCTTGCAGAAAATTCTTCATTTAATAAATTTGTATCTTCCTTAGAAAATACTCTTTCAGTTATTATACTTTCGATAATCTTTTTAGCTTCTTTTTGTTGTGCCTCATTTAATGGGCTTTTGTCAAGTTCCTCTACTACTTCTTCTTCAGCTTCAGCTTCAGCAATTTCTTCTGGCTCATCTTCAATTTCTTCAATCTCTGTAATTACTCCGCCTTCTGTAGTTATTATACGACCATCTGCTAACTCCCAACTTCCGTCTGGTGCTGGAACTAGTTCTTCATCCTGAACTAAAACAACAGCAGCGCCAACAATTACCTCAGGTTCTACTTGTGCTACTTCTCCAGTTGCTAAAACTAAATCTTCAAATTTCTCTACTGGTTTAATATCAACTGCTACGCTCTCAACTTCTTTAGCTTCTGTAGTTTCTGTGGTTTCTGTGACTTCTGTCGTTTCTACTTGTACACCTTCACTTTTAAAGATGTCTCTAATTTCTTCAAACATTTCTTTTACTTTCATAATTCTGTTTTATATTTAATATATGTTTTTAATTTTAATTTATTTCTGTTAATTTTTATAATTCTTTATAACCTCTCTTATTTTAGCTACAATTCTAGTCTGTAGATTTAATTCTTTTGAACTTGAGAATATCCCCTCCACGCTAAAACCTTTAAACGTTCCATCTTTTACTTGTTGCCAAATATCTTCATTCTCAACACGCATAGAACCCCACCAACTACCGTCTGGAACTTTCTCAAAATTCTCAGGAGCTAATACACCTCTTTTTTTGTCTATTATTAAACTCTCTATAATATACACCCCATCAGCTTGGCTATCGTGCATTAAGTTTGTTTGGTTTGTTAAGCCTTCCTTCATAAACTTATTTACTATCTTTTCTATCGTGTGCTTTCTAAAGACACAATAAAAAACAGTATCATTTCTCATTCTCAACATAGGCAAGTCTGCAATCATAAAATAACCGCTTACTATTCTTTTTTCTTCGTTCTGAATTTTAAATTTAAAGTCTTCTTTTTTGAAGGCTAAAAAATCTGATTCAATTGCTGGTGTATCGACTAACGAAACGAACTCTACGCCCTCTTCATCATCTATTACTAGTTCTACTAATTTAATGTTTTCTTGTTTTTCCATAATTTAATTTTTAAAATGTTGCTCTTTCTTCTATTACTTTTACTTTATTTTGTGTATTTGAAATATCGGTTTCTGTGACATAAACTTTATTTTCTTGTCCTAATATTGTATTTGTATTTGATACAGGGTTTAAAGTTGGAACGCTTCCACCACCGCCAACTCCACCGCTAAAACCAGGAGCAGAACCTCCAGGACTTGAACTCTGAAATTGTTGTTTACTTATATTCTTAACATTAGCTAAACCACTTGCTAAGGCTATAGCAGCTTGAATATAAGGCATAGCTGGAAATAATACAGTTGATGGATTCATAGCAGCACTTGTAAATATTGCTTGAACTCCTTGATAAGTTCCTATTAATGCTTGTGCTATTTGTAACTTTTTATTAATTTCAAATGCTCTTTTTTGGCTCTTTTCATTATCTTTAGCAAAAGCCGTTGTAATATTCATTAAAGAACTTATGCCGTCTTGTGTCATTGTTAATTTAGCATCTTTAACCGCATTTTCTCTTTCTAAATCTAATTTTCTCTGTTCTTCTAAACCATCATAGTATTTTTCAGATGCTAACATTGATTCTCCAAAGCCTAGCGTTCTAAGTTTTACTAGTTTATCTTCGTGTTCTATTTCTTGTGCCTCTCTCCTTTCTAAATGAATAGCATTGTCAAGTTCTTCTTGTACTCTATCTTTAATTCTTTTGTTTTTTCTTTCTTCTGCTCCTTTTTCCCACTCTTTCATTCTTTCAGCTTCCGCCTTTACTTCTTCTTCTCCTACTGCATTAAGTTCTTTTAAAGCGTCAATTTCTTTTTGTAGTGCAGCTTCTACATTATCTAAGGCTGTTACTTGCTTTTGATTTACATTAATTGCATTTATAGTTCTATAATTTGCTAACTCTTGAGCAGTCTGCCCTAACCCTAACGCAGCTATTTTATCTCTTATTCCTACATTTTGCCCTGTTTGTGCATCTGTTTGTGCTTGTATTATTTTCTTAAATTCTTCAGCTCTTAATTGTGCAACTGCTTCTTGTTTAGCCTTTAATAATAGTAGTTTTGTATTTAACTCAAGTGCTTTGTTTATTTCTTCAATAGAATTCTTTTCTGCATCTACATTACTTAATAAATAAGGATATTCTTTTTGTAATTCTTTTACAGCTTTGTTTTTTTCCTCTCTGCTTATTGTTTCATCATTTAAGACTTTTTGCAATTTATCAGCAGCAGATAATTCTGAAGATATGCTTTCTATTGCTTTTGTTGATGCTTCATTATATGCTTTTTGTTCCGATGTAGCACTACTTAAAGCCGCTGTAATATCATCCCACTTAGCAATTAATGTTCCTATCAATACAACTAATGCACCTATTCCTGTAGCTATTAATGCTCCTCTCATTAACTTGAAACTCTTTGTTGTAGAATCTGTTGATAATCCAAGTGCTTTCTGTGCTACTGTTGTTGCTTTTGTTAATATTAATCCAGCTTTCTCCGCTGTATTTTTTGCTACTAATACTATTGTGCTTTCTTTTTCTAAGTTTTTTCTTAGAGTTTCAACTGCCATTAATAAAGACATAGCGCCCTGTAGCTTAACCATAGTTTCCCTAAGTTCTTCACTTTCCCCACCAGCTAAAGCCATAACACCTTGAAAACCAGCAAATCCAGCTACCATAGTAGAGCCAATATCTAGTACTGCTTTAAGTTTTACTCCATCATTAGCCAGTCTATTAACTTCATTTTGAATATCAATATACTTATCTTTTAAAGCTGCCGCTTTTTGTATAGCTTGTTTTCCTAGTGGTGAAGTTCTTCCAGCTTCTAATGCAATAGCCTGATACTGTTGTATCTGCTTATTCATAGCCCTTATATTTACAGGACTTTCTTTAATCTCTTTATTTAAAGCATCAAATTGTTGATCTAGTGTTTGCGTATCTTTGGCTACTCCCTTAGTCGTTTGCCCTACTTTTTTAGTTGCCTTTTCTAACTGTCCTAAACTGCTTACCGCTTCGCCTGTATTTATATCTACTTGTAATGCTATTCTTTCCGCCATTGTTTAATTTTTACTTATTATTTGGTAATCCACCCCATCAAATCTAATACTGAAACACTCGTATAATGTAGACGTTGGTTTATTTCCTGCTCCGTCTATCATTGGAGTTCCTGATAATGTTGTTATATTTAAAGTATTTGAAGCCTCTATTAATTTAATGTCAAATGTCTGTCCTATCTCTGTAGTATCTGGCAAATATAATTCTATGTTCCCTCCTGATGTATCTACTAAATAAGTTAATATTTCTTCTGTTGCTGTGTATGGCGATGTTGAAACGCTTACTAGACTACCAGAACCAAGTATAGAATTATTAACAACCGTTGTATTGCTTTGACTTATAGTTAAACCGTTTGTATTTATAAGACTAACATTTGAAACTCCTGATTTTATTATATTATCATCTCCTTGTATCGTTACGTTTAAAGCGTTGCTATAAACTTTATTTGAATTTCCTTTAATATCTACATTCGTGGCGCTTCTACTTATATAATTATTATCTCCACTTACAGTATGATTTCTATTACCTCGACTATTTCCATTATGTAGTCTTGCACTTGCTTGACTAAATGTAGGGCTTAATTCTGTTCCTACAGTCACATCTATACCTCCATTGATTTCTCTATCTGTAGGCACAAATACTTCTGCATCTTTAATCTTTAAAAATTCGCACATAGTTAAGTCAGAAGGATTGTAGTTTTCTATTTTGTTTAATCTGAAATAAGCGTTGTTAAATCTGAATTGTTTTCTGAAACTAATATTTTTAATATCTGAAGGCGTTAATCTAAAATAACCTCTTACTATTTTTGAATTTACGTCTGTAATTTCTTCTATAAACTTTTTATGATATTTATTGAAAAGATTGTTATTACTTATTGTAATAGAATTATTAAATACATCAGCCCAGTAAATTTCCCTTGTAAGCCCAAAGCCTATATCTTCAGTTGGTGTATAAGGGTCGTTATACATTCCAGCATAAGGATAGTTAGTTCGTAAATCAAATACACCAGAATTATCTCTATAGCTCCAGCCGTTCTGAGTGTTTTTTAGTCCGCTCCATTGTAAAATTCTTATATTACTTTCTGTTCTTTGAACTCCATTTTTATCATCATATTTTATTATAGTTGGAATAACTCTATCATACCACGCTTGTCCTACGCTTGGAGTTGGTGAAAAGATTATTTCAGTTTTAAATTCATTCTTTATAAAATCATTTGTTATGCCATATTTTCTTTGTCCATAAATTTCGTTCCAAGTTTCTTCATAGAGTTTATTATAATAATCTTTGTCTTGCTTGTATTTATATAAATAATCTTTACTATCTAATGCTCCCATAGGTAAGTAAGTAACTTCTTTTGAATTATCTAACTTTTGCGTCCAGTCTACTATATCATTTGTAAAAAAGTCATCTCTAGGCTCAATTAATAAATTCTTATCATTTTGCCCATCTGATTGAACGTACAAATTAAACATCTTTACTAAAGACATAAAATAATCTCTTTGCTTTACTTTCAAAGGTATACTACTTGACATATCTAAAGTGTTGCCTTCAACATATCCACTATTTACTACGCTATTTTTAAAATAACCATCTAATATTTTTAAATCAAAAGTACCTCCGCTTATAAAATTATTTACAATAGTAGGCATTGGTGCATCAGCAAAATTACCTAAAGAACCATACAAAGCAGCCGATATTTCTATTTTTATTTGCTCCCCTGTTTCAAGCCATATATTATTACAATTAGCTTGATACCTATTAACAGGATTGTATGTCCTTGGAGTGTATGGAGGTGTTGTGAAATAACCAAATACTGTAGCTGTTGGCGAAACCTGAGGCACAACAAACCAATCACTTGGATATGTTGGCGCTGCTCCACTTGTATAAGTTGTTGAAGGTGTTAAAGCTATAGTGTTATCATAATATATACCTATTTCTGTTTCATCTAAAGTAGATACAAAATTTCCTAGACTATCGTATTTATTTATTTGCAAATATCCGTATATTTCAGTTTGGTTATAAATAGGATTATATGCACTTGCTGGAGTTGTTATTGTTAATTGAAAATCATAGGCAGCCTCTAAATTATAATGTCCGTCATTATTTACTGTATAAACTCCTGTTGCTGGGTTGTGAACATTTGAGGGGTCGCTTGCTTCTACTGTATTTCTAGTTAAAAAGCTATAGCCGTTTGCTCTTAAATCTGTAGGATTAAATAAGACTGTATCACTACTTCCTGAGTAGGATTTAGTGTCAGTTCCTGAAGCATTAAACAAAGGAGTATTTGCATTAAACATTCTATTATTAATAGCCGTTTCTGTAAGTGCAAAATTCTTAGAAGAAAATGGTATTATTAAATTCTCAAAATATTGACTATCAAAAAAGTCGCTATCGTAAGTATATCCAGCGTCTGCAAATATTTCATCTATGTATTTCTTTG
>Ga0208012_1000130_pt1 | contig 31493 bp, 31 predicted proteins | sample 15BtaG_FD_184090 | JGI IMG/M metagenome (GOLD analysis project Ga0208012, IMG submission 184090) | Marine viral communities from the Subarctic Pacific Ocean - 15B_ETSP_OMZ_AT15312_CsCl metaG (SPAdes) (version 2) | ecosystem: Environmental > Aquatic > Marine > Oceanic | place: Pacific Ocean... | reverse complement strand
CCCACTAGATGTCGCACAAGCGGCTGTACGTCGTCGTTACAGACTATCCAGATAGTATTGCACCCTGCCCAAGCGGCTTCGTATACTGCCGCCTGGACTGCCGTATAGCCAAATTTGATCGATGCTAGAGATGGATGATAATGCATCCCAAGCTTATCTGGCAAATTTGCAAGAGGGATAATTCCTGCTAAATGGTTCTTTCTGGTTGGGTGTTGCTTTTTAATTGGCACTTTGTTTTACTTGCAATAGGAAGTCTGGTACAATTGATATGCGGCTCTTGAAAGGTTTAAAGGGTATTTCAGCTTGAGTATAGGGTGACTTTATTTTATTTCTAGTATTTCTGGGGATTAGAAAGTAAACTTTGTAAAGGTACCCGTCACTATATAACCTCAAGTCATCTCTACTTTTCTTCTCGATTATCAGACAATCTCCGTAATGAATATGTTCTACTATATCTCCTTCCCGCATCATTTCTTAAAAATAACCTCCGAGTTATTAGTTTCATGTTATCAGAAAACATGTTAGCTACATCATCAATAGTATAATAACACATTTCGAAGCGATCGTCAAGGTCAAAATCATATTTTATTCTCTCGACCACTTCTCTTTTGACTGCCTCGATGCGTGGCTTCAAGTATATCTTCTCTCCTGGACGAGTTGGGTGGTTCCCGTTGGAGGTGCCTTTTATACCTGCTTCTTTGATCATTTCTAATATTTTAAAGCTGGCCATAGTCTCTGTGTAATCGAAATCATCCACCTTATCATGGGGCAGATAAGATATGGTAACTAAATCTCTGGTTGTGGGAGAGTAGTGATCGATCCTCTCTGTCGGATATAGGATAATCTTATTTATAAAGTTGTCTCCGGAGTTGATCTCTTCAAGTTCGGTGGGGCCGGAACGCTTAAGTTCAAACCAGTCGTATACAATTGTAGAGTCATAAGTTTTACTTTTTAATGGAGGCATGCCATTTAGCATTTCTGGATCAAAAACAAATAGTTTCTTAAACTCGAACTTCATCACTCTAGCTCTAGAGGTTGATGCTCTGATAATATTGCCGTCAACAGATAGTGCTTCTGCCTTTGATGAAAGTGGGGATAAGCCTGCTGTTGTTAAATTAAAGTGAATCTGCTGCCACAGTGCTTCATCGTTTAGACAGTAATGTTTTTGTGCTAGAGTATCCTCATAACGAAATGGGAGATCTGGTGTTGTATACAGGACGGGTATTCTCTTATGAAAAGCAAACAGCAAAGCTTCAATACTGCCGCCTATTACTATCTCGTCTCTCTTATAAATGTGGTTGCGAATCGCTTACCTCAGAACCTCGATTGGGGGAGGGCAAAGGGCAATGCCGGCCATGTGCCTAGTAACATCATCTTCGCATTGAATATCGATAACCTTGTGTCTGGCCATCATGATTAATATGACTAATCCGGCAACAACGACGGTCATCATAATACATGATCCAATAAAGACTAAATAATCTTTAAGTGGATATTTCATCCCCAGCCTTTATGCCACTTCCATATCTCTAGGACTTCTTCAAATTCCGGGAGGCATAAGTCTCCGCAGTCTTCAAGGGCTTCATCTAGATATTTATGAAGCCTTTCTATATCTGCTTCAGTTATCGTCGGCAGAGGCTCGTCTAAAATTAGATCGTCGTGTATGTCCATTTGTGTGTCCCGGTTATAGTGTAAATAGTTTGCTCTCTAACAAAAAGCTATCGTTTATTTTTCCTGTATGCCTCAACAGTTATAGGCCACAAGTCTGTTGCGATCTCCAAGCATGCTTCTGCTGCTCTTTGAATCTCCCACTGGGCTCCGTCGTGTGTGCGAAGATCGATGAACTTGAGAAGGTTGCTGAGATTGGCTGTGCCGTAATACTCTGTATACATATTTTGAGGTAACACGCCTCTTGCCTGTTCTCGGCACACTCCGGCTTTAAGAAGATTATTATAGAAATTGACACAATCCAGGTGGTGTTGTCGTAAATATTCGGAACATGTTGTCTCATCAGACAAATTTAGGTGTTCGAATAGCCCTGGATTAATTAAATCACCTGGGTTTGATGCCTGACGATTGGACTTATGCTGGGTTCTAAACATTTCTGGTTCATAAAACTGCATATTTTCATCTGTATATCTCCGGCTAATCTCATTATAGCTCCAGGTTCTGTGCCTGTGGTGCTGGGAACGAACATAAAGAGGGACAACAAACTTGAACGTTACGCCACAATGTTCGAGGGTAGAGGTGTGTTTATGTTTGATTAGATAATTAATAAGCTTCTTATCTTTTTCATCAAGCTCTCTGGACTCTTTGCCGAAAGATACTCTGGCTGAGTTTGCGATTGTTAAGTCACTTCCATAGTGTTGGATATATTGGACTCTTCCGATCTTATCGTGATAAATGTATTTCGTATTGCTATAAATTTTTAGCTCCTTGTATTTAAAGTTTTCAAGTTCATTTTCTATTATTGATCTCCAACCTCTTTCCATACCTTAAATAGACACAAGATTTCGGTTAGTACTCTTTATATGGAACCCATTCCCAATTATATTGTTTTTCCTCAGAGACACACCACTCAAACTTTCCATTGTAGAAAAACCATGTATTAATGCCATCTCTGCGAATATCTCGATAAGCAAACTCTAAATCATCGAGGTTCGTGATGTTAGCAGGAACGTAAGCTTCGTGGAAGCCATCCTTATCAAGATCATATAGTTCAACAAGTAGGTTTATCTGCTCAACTTCCTCTGTTGGTGCTGCAACTTTAATCATTCCATATTTCCAGGACATGTTCTCTCCTAACAGTTATTAATATAACCTATCTGGTGGAGATGTCAAGTAAATAATATTATTCTTTTACCTTCGCCAATTTTCAAATAGGAGTTTCAAAAGGAGGGGCGCCTTTTTAATAGTTCGCTAATAACCCCGTGGGATCTCAAGTCACTCGCAAAATCATCTAGCAATTCTTTTGCATCCTTTAAAAATCCAATATTTTTAACAAGATCGGCAAGGCCGGTTGGATCAAGAAAATTTTCCAGAGTGTTCATCAATAATTCAAGTTTGTCATAATGCTCTTTCAGAAACTTAACGAGTTGGGCGCCTCGGATTGATCCTCCAGACAGGGTATCAATAATAGCTGTTATACCCATCTTTGCAAGTTTTTGCAAAAGCATCATTATTAGCGAGGCGCCGATTCTAAGATACTTTGGTATTTGAAGAACTTGAATAATTGCCTGTAGCTTGCGAACCATTGGTTTCGGGAATAAACTACCTAAAAGTTTCCGGATATCGCCTTTGGCGCCTAGAAACATTTCTCTACCCACATTCAAAAATTTCAATATTTTCCCATAGCCTGCATTGATTATTTTCATTAACTTCTCACGAGAAAAAGTTTCAAAATCTTCAAATTTTTGTTTTGCAAAATTAAACGTATCACCGAAAAATTGTAAAACTCCTGCCTCTAAAAGTTTTGTCTGCTCTTCTAGGAGCAAGGTTTCATTAACAAAAACTCCCGACCACACCTGTTCAACAAGCTCATGCGCCTCTTGTTCCTCTTTGTACCCTCGCCAATTTTCCATAAGGAGTTTCATATTATAAATAGTCCCATGTAAGCTAAATAGAAGGCTTTGATTGCTGCATAATCTGAGTATATAGCTTTAACCAGAATTTATTTAACTTACGAGGGTTGTCTCCTAGCACATCGAGGTAGTCCCTCACAACTCCAGTTAAGTTTGGATCTCTGGCCTTAATTAAGCTGAGAGCCTCTTTGGCTGAATATGTATTTAAGAGTTCCTCTGCTGCTTCGTGAGCGAAAGCATCGATCTCGTTATGAAGGGATAGGTACTCTCCCCTATCGCTGGTTCTAGCTATCTGCTTAGGATCCTTCTCTAGTTCGTCCCATGCGGCTTCGTCGCTAAGACCTCTTGAATGAGCCTGCTTCTTAAGCTGTAGGTAGTGGACAAGTTCGTGGTTAATTGTTCTGGATAGAATGTTTACTAGTTCATTTGCATCGAGTACTTCCTCTACGTCATACTCATCACACAATGTGCGCAGTTCTATACCAACGACATGCTTTCCATTCAGTGGTCCGGTATAAACACCGTGCATAAGCCAGTTGTTGGGATAGCCGGCGCTGTAGAGGCCAGTTGGTTTGAGATAATAAGTACTATCTCCTGTAGCTGTTATAACGAAGTCAAGTTCTGTTCCTAGATCCTCGGCTGCTTTGTTTAGGGCGTCTTCGAGGGCCCTGGTTGCAGGAGACTTAAGTAAACCGTTTCCCTTGTCTGTTACTTCACTTCTGTCTTCGTCTACATCGTTGTCTTTGTGTGGTTGCAGCCAAAATTTAGAATCTAGCATTGCTTGTTTAAGGCCGGTTTTGACTACATCTGGAAGTATTGAAGTTTCATTTAGGTACCTCCGCCAATTTTCAAATAGGAGTTTCACTTCTTGGATCTCTCGGCTAAACCTAGTGAGGTGGCCGCTACGCTTCCAGCAGATGATGCCCTCCTGCCGCGCTCAGAAGCGCCGGGGGCGCCTTTTTCTTTCCAGCCTTCTTCACCTGGCCGGCGGGGTTTTTCTCCAGAAGGGTGTGAGTAGAGGGTCATCAAGATTGCGTCTTTCTCTTCTTCTGGTACTTCTGCCCAGACATCTTCACCCCAAAGATCTTCCACATAGCGTATATAAGCTGCTGTATAATTAATTCCGATTATATCGTCTTTGGCGATAAGGCGCTGTAATTCTCCCAGGCTCATGTCTGAAGAATAACCAGGAGGAACATAGAGACCTTTCTCTGATATCTTTTTTGCGGTTTCTCCCTTAGTTTGGCCGATGCCCATAGAGGTATTTTTCAAACCAATATAACCCATTAAATCTCCGAGCGCTCGTGGATACATCCTTATGTATTCATCTATCAAAATGCCCATCACTAAGGATGGCCTAAGATCTTGCTGTCTTGCTGCAACGGATATATCGCCCGAGTATCTTTGAAGGTATTCCCAGGCTTCATTGGCAGCTTCATCATATTGAGATGGATCCCTATTTTCAATGTCGCCTTTGCCCCAGCCTCCCTTGGGTAAGCCAAAGACTTCTTCTAGCTCTTCGAAGGTGTTTTCTTCCCGAAGATACTCTCTCCAATTTTCAAATAATAGTTTCATACTATAAATAGTCTTGTTGTAAGCTTATTCTGATTCTTCTGTTGAACTAAAGGCATCGTCGATTGCCTGGATTGTTAGCAGGCCGCTCCACCCAGCTATAACCTCGGTGATCACCATATCTTTATTAATGATGTAAAAAGTTGGATAACTAGGAATGTTGTAACCACGAATAAAATCTCTATCTCCAGAGAGGACGATAGACTGCTCGTTGTATAACCCAAAGTGAGTAACCCAAGTATTCAAGTCTTCTGAAGTTGGGGTTTGGCCGGACATATTACTTGTTAATACTGTGATCCACACAATCTCATCTTCTGGATAAGACTCCAGAATAGTTTCTGAATAAAATGATGCTGTTTGGCACGGGCCGCACCACATAGCAGAAAAATCTAGCACAATAACTTTTTCGTGATGTTCCCACACTGTGTTGATGTTTGCTTCTTTATCCTCGAACTCAAAATCACAAGCGACTTCTTCGATTGCTCCGCCACATTCATCAGAGGTAAAGCTGCTTAACCTTGGTGTGCAGCAAGAAAGTGCAGAGACTAGTAAAAATAAAAATTTGGACATTTAAATATCCTCCTTATTATAAGTAGGCTGCAACTTAAAAGTTGTGTCCATCCTTGAGATTTCTTAATTGTTCTCGATCGAAGTTCCAGTCAGTTGTTGTTCTCTCTATCATAAGGATTTCCCTTTCAAGATACCATTTTGCTTTTTTCAAGTCAAACAATGGGTCTCCGGCTTTGGCCTCTGCCCTGGTTACATGCTTTGTAACATTGTTTAAATTATAATTTAACTCGGTGGGGATACCTTCCTCCTCTTGGGTGGCGACTTCTTCATAACAAGGTAATTGATCACAGCTTACTTCTTTCATCTCGAATTCTCCTTTGGCTATAGGGTCGGCTTATTAGCATTAACTTTTCTAAAATAGAAAAATGTAATTTCAAATATAATAACATTCATCAAGATGCATGAAAACTTTAAATTAGGAATGTATTTATTCGAACTTCCCACGCTAGAGGAGAAGAGTCCGATAATAAATAGTTTATCTTTATTCCTTTTCTTGAAAAAAGATAAAAGAACTCTTAAGCTTTTTTTGCCCAGACGTAGTTTCATTCTAGTTCTCTTCTTCGGGGTCTAAAACTGCATTTTCTAAGAAAACAGATTTTCCTCTAGCAGTGGCGTATTCTTCTATTGCTAGTCTTACCACTTTCTCAAATCGCGAGGTGCTCCAGCGTTTGAGGCCCTGACTTTCAAGAAACCATTTCTTAAAGTCTTCGTCGTATTGAAAGTCAACGGTGCAGGTGTTGTCTTCGTTGTCGGTAATTTTTACTACGAATAAAGAGGTAGTTTTGTCAGACATCAGGTGCCCAGAATCCCTACGACGTGGTTCTCTAGAATAAGAGAAATAACCTCGCCTTCTACTTCGATGTCTTCGATCATCTGCGACAGGACTAGGGCGCTTTGGCCTCTTTGGAAGGAGGGCTTTGTGTCTGGTGATAACTCAATAATTTCGACTACCTCATGAGTATTCTTTGGAGGCTCGTATCCCTCTGGAAGCACAAGGCCCAAATTGTCGATTGCCTCTTCGGTTGTTGGTCTTCTCTGAATTCTTAAATATCTGTTTCTTGGTATGAATGTTGTCATTACTCTTCTCTCCTTGGCTTGTTCTATAAATATAACACATTGTTCAAATTTGTCAAGTAATTATCCACATTTACTGAATCCGCAAGACTTGCAGGTTACGCACCCTTCCATATAAATTAGGGTATCTTCTGCATTACAGCTTTCACAGGTCTTATCACTGGAACATTCTCCATCTTCGATATATTGTTTTAGTACCCTCGAAATACATCTTACGAAGCTAAACATATCGCTGTTCTTGTCTTTGAGTAGCTGTTCCACAGTATATTTGATGGATGCTCCGTGACGTAAAGATAGAGAGATAAGACGCGTCGTAGCTGAGTGGTTTGGATTATCAAAGACGTTTACGATATCCCTTACTGCTCCACTATCTCCATTGTTACCGAATACAAGATCATACCTTCCATTTCTGGACTTATACGATGTTTTTTCAATTCTTCCTGCAACATACTTTTTGGGGATCTCGACAAGATTAGAAAGGCCGCCAAAAACCTCATATGGCTTGTTGTCCATTAGTCCAATGAGAATAATCCACCGTTCTCCCTGTATTGTTGTATGATGAATATCACATTCTAAAGCCTCGGGGCGCTTAGGGGCAGAGTGCTGTGGGAAGGTGGTGACCTCTTCCCTTTCATTTGCTAGTAAGACGCCCGCACGAGAGCCATCGCGATAAATAGTGAAACCTTTGCAGCCGGCTTTCCAGGCTCTAAAATATACATCAGAAACAAGCTCTTGCGTGGCTTCTGCTGGAAGATTGCAGGTTTTTGAGATAGCATGACAAACCCACTTTTGGGCTGCTGCTTGTAAGTCAACAGAGGCTTCCCAGTTAATGTCATTTGAGGTTGCTTTGTGATATGGCGAATTCTCAATACCGGATTTTCCAGAGACAGTCATCCATTTTCGATAATTGTGATGATACACATCATATTCCTGCCACCTGTCGCCCAAATCATCAACATAGTCGACCACGGAGTCTGGTTCTGTGCTGTCTAGCTTGCGACGGCGCTTGTACTCTAATAGGAATGCTGGTTCAATTCCAGAGGTGGTTTGAGTGAGGATTGAAACGCTTCCAGCAGGGGCTGTTGTAGTGAGGGCGATGTTTCTGCGGCCGTGCTTATAGTAGAGGTCTTTTAGCTCGTCATCCGAGTTGATTACACGCTCGATAAAGGGGTTAGAACGCTCCTTATCAAAGGAAAAGGCTGGGAATGCTCCCCTTTCCTTGGCGAGCATACAGGACGCTTTATAGGCGTTTATGGCTATGGTTTTGTAGAGTTTTTCGACGAACTTGATAGAATCACCTGAGCCATATTGAATTCCAAGTGCAGCGAGAGTGTCACCTAGACCTGTTTGGCCTAAGCCTGTGCGGCGGGCTCGAATACAGTTATCTCTAAATGTCTGCCATAAGTCTATTTCTGTTTGTTTGGATTCTTGACTTTCTGGGTCTCTCTTAATCTTTGCCAAGATACGATCAATACACTCTACCTCAATATCGATGATATCATCCATAAGCCTTTGGGCCTTTTGGACTACTTGGCCGAACTTCTTCCACTGAAACGAAGGATTTGGTGTAAATGCGTTGTTGACGAAGCCAAAAGTGTTCACTAGCATTAAGCGACATGAATCGGTGCCCATGGCGATCTCGCCACAATTCTTGATACAAATCCCAGATGAGTTAGTAAAGTTCTCGTCCTTATGAGAGGTTATAACATGATAGTTGTTGTTATCATCAACTGTCAAGTTATATACATCTCTATAGCCAGCGCTCTCGACTGATACAACCTTATGATTGTTGATGACTAGATTCCTAAAGTTATCCCAATTCTCAAAACGAAACTTGTTGGATATTGTCTGGGGATAACCATTCTTTTTGGCATATTTTTGCCACGATCTAACACTAAACTTGCCTTCTTTCAGATATAGATCCCTGGCTGCTTCCAGAATCTGTTCGTTGCTGTGTCCAGTAAATTTAGGATTTGATTCTCCTGGATGGGAAGCAAACTTAAATTTCCAGATATCTGTCATCCGGTGATAGGGGTTGTTTTTGCCTCTCATTAGTCGTGCATGCAACTCTCGGTGGTCTTCGTGCAGCATAGTCTCTAGATTATCGATATTGTCATTAAAGGAATTGTAATCGCGATGATGTATCGCGTAAGTCTTAGGATCAACCTGTCCTTTATAAAACTCGTGAATAAGTCGGTATTGGCGCCGGTTGCGACAAATTCCACCGGTCATCTTTTTCCCTGTTTGGGATATTTGTCGATAATTATTTGAATTAAAGCTGTTAAACGGAAAGATAGAATCTCCGAACTGTAGATCTCTAATTTCGGTGTATGTGCCGTTCTTCAAGAGTACCTTGTGACCAGGAGTGGCTATTAAGCTGCTGCCGTCATCAAGGGTAAGTTTGCAAACTTCAGCTTTTTCTCCAGTTTTTCTAGGATTTCTGGCCATCTTAATTTGTACTTGTCCGCTCTCTGTATCAGTAGAATATACCGGAACATCAGCGCCCTGCTCTGCCAGATCCTGTATTTTTACAGCATTTCTACCGTCTGCTACTGCTATTAAGGTTTCTCCTATAACACAAGGATTTGTTGATGTTGTCCTAAATTCCTCGTATGCGTCAGATGGAGTATTTGTTATTACGTTGTCCCAAAACAGAATTCCAGGTTCTGCCGACTGGTGTGCTGAATCTACGATTTCATCCCAGAGTTCTTTTGCAGAAACCATTTTCCTTACTTTTGGAGTCTCCGAATCAACGGGGAAACGAAGCTCAAACTCTGTATCGTTGTCTACTGCATTCATAAACTCGTCAGATACTCTAATGGAGATATTTGCGCCTGTGACTTTCCTGAGATCTCGCTTTATATTGACAAAAGTGTGGATATCTGGGTGATGAACGGAGATTGTGAGCATCAGTGCTCCTCTTCGTCCATTTTGCGCTACTTCTCTACAGGAGTTTGAGAAGCGCTCCATAAATACACCAATTCCGTCAGTAGTTCTTGCGGCGTTTTTGGTGGGCTGGCCATGGGGCCGAATCTTGGAAATATCAAAGCCGATGCCTCCTCGTCTTTTGGCTATTTGAACTAGTTGCTGATCTGTTTTAAGGATGCCGCCGTAAGAGTCCTCTGGAGGATCAATAACATAGCAGTTTCCTACAGTTTGTAAGTAAAAGGGGTTTCCTACGGTGCTCATAGGGGATCCCTGCGGGACTATTTGTTTGAAGTTTGCAAATAATCCTAAGATTTCCTCTTCGCTCATTGGGTTGGGGTATTTTTGTTCTATTCTCGCAAACTCTTTTGCAAGACGCTCGTGCATATCTGCTGGTGTCTGTTCTAAATAATTTCCGTCTAGATCTCGGAGAGCATACTTACTCATCCATACATTTGTGGCCAGTTCATCGCCATCAAAGTATTGTAAGGTTTTTTCCCTTACCTCTTGTTCATTTTTTTGGTTCATCTTTCTTCTTCCCATTCTTTTTGTATTTTTTATACATCGATGATAATTTCTCTTCTTGCCTCTTTTTCGCGTTGTCTTGGACATCTCCAATACTTTCGCCTGTAGAGGGGCGAATGTCGATGTATACTTTGGAGTAGTCAATAATAGCTGGATATATAATTCCGTCTGGTCCGTTTCTATTTTTCGCAATATAGAATTTCCCCGAATTGATTTCTTTCTCTTCTAGGGTTCTCGAAATAGAGAAAATGAAGTCTGCGACGAAACACTTGTTAAATGCTTCTGAAATAACCTCCATTGTGATTAAGTCAGAATTAACGCCGCTCCTATTTGTCTGAGAGGCCGTCACTACGGTGCATTTATTAATCTGTGCCAGTGCTCGTAACTCCTCATAAGTAGATTCCAACTGATGGCGCCTTTCTTTGAGATTTATCCTTTGAGTCAGTAAATCTGCATAATCTACAATGATCATATCTGGTTTTATCTTTTTTCTAGAAAGCTTATCCAGATGTGCTTTAATCGTTTCCACCGAAGCGCTCTTTGTTGGGTACTCTTTAATAATTAGTCTGCCCAAATCATCTTCTTGAATTCTTTCATAAATTTGTTCTTTAAATGTCCACCTGTCCCTAAGCAGCACTCCGGTCAAGCAAGAATCAAAGCGGGCGCCAACTACTGTGTCCGCTAATTCTAAAGTATAATATACAACGTTCTTGCCCTCCTTAATGGCTTGAGTTGCTACATGGACGAGGCATTGGCTTTTTCCGCCGCCTGTTGCAGCAATCACAACTGCTAGTTCCCCTTGGCCGAAGCCTCCTTGGGTTATTTTATCAATTTCATCCCAGCCTGTCGTTATCGGATTTCTACTTTTAACCTCGAACCTTTTCTCAAAGTCTAGGATGAAGTCGTGTCCATAGTCGCTATCAATGCCCAGGTTGGCGGCGCTGGTAATAATACTGACAACTTCTTCAAAAGAGGACTCCTCCAGCAGAGGAATCGACTTTAACATCGCCTCTTTAAGTTTTTGTTTTTTGCAAAAATCTAAGGCGGTTTTTTTGACGTATTCAGCATCATCATTTTCAAAACGTGAGATCCTGGCGTAAAAGTCTCTAATTTGTTTTTTGATCGTATCTGATTGATTGCTGAGTTTTGTTCTGATCAGCGATTTCATCACACTATCGCTAGGCTGTGTTTTGAACTCCTCGCGGTATAATTGGATGAGAGAAATGAAGGCCTGGAGATATTTTTGTTCGAAGAAGTTCATATCTAGAACTTCGAACATTTGATCAGCGAACGGGCGATCTATTAAAATGAGATGACAAAGAGACTCTTGAAATTCTTTACCGAAACGGCTGAAGTCGTCTCTTTTGGTGGTACTCATTAAATTCTCCAGTGAGATATATAGTATAACACGCTAGGTGATATAAATCAACATATTATTTGCTTTTTTGTACAATATTTTTAAAAACGGCGAATAACTCGTTTAAGTTGAGTTGTCCGAAACCGTCGTTATGCATCATTAATAGCATTTCTGTTTTATTAAATTCTGGAGCGAATTCTTCAAGGGCGTAATCAATCTTTTGTTTTGCCTGGACGGACATCGCTGGAGAATAAAGTTGCATGATGGTATAGTTCTCCTCGATTAGTTCCTTGCTCTCTAAAATGTTGTGATGAGCCTTCAGTGGATTCTCTTCTTGCTCGCAAGCTGTATATAAGTCTTCAAATAGGACATCTCTATCCTCTGAGAAGAATGAAAACCTCTTTTGAATAGTGCCTAAGCCAACTCCCTTTACTCCAACTAGATTATCCGACTTATCTCCGTCTACGGCGCGAGCTAAAGCAAAGTTTCTTGGGTGGATTCCATATTCTTCAATAATTGTTTTCTGAGTAACAACTACCGGAGGAGAATTCTTAGTTGGTGGGGGTCTGTAGACTACCGTAGTGTCATTACAAAGCTGAAAGAAGTCCTTATCTGACGATACAATAACTTTCTGATAATCTTCATAAATTTGGTGTCTCGCAGCATATGCAATAACGTCATCAGCCTCGATATTGTCTAGCATGAGATTGATAGTGGGAGTAGAGTCCAAAAGTTCGGCCAGTTGAACTCTTTGCCAGATCATATTTTTTTCCAATTGCTCTGGAGTCAAATTAACTGAAGGTCGATTAAACCGCAATGGCTTACGACCTTGTTTGTAGTTCTTATTAATTTTCCTGCGCTTTTGTGAACCGCCTTCACCATCCCAAATAAGAACGATCTCATCTGGACAGATTTCTCTACAAAGCTTCTGAAGACTTTTAATGAAGCCCTTGTATCCCCCGATTGGTGGTCCGTTGTCGGACATGCTGGGATCTACCAAGTAGGACCGAAAATATATATTTGTTGAATCTACTATCATTACTCTTTTCATAGTTTTATAACTCCCATTTCTTCTTCGCTAATTGTATAATAAACTTTTTTGATGCCAGCATTTTTAAGGGCCCTCTGACACATGGGGCATGGTTCTGAAAGACGAAACTCGCCTTGATTATTGACTCTTGCGACATACAGGGTTGATCCTGTAGTTTTGCTTCTATCAATGTTATGAATGCATCCAACTTCTGCGTGTTTCGTAGCTATGCCTCGATCTCTACGACGAAACCTTGCTACCCATTGCTTAAGTTGGTTCTCATTATTAGAGAAAGAAATGACGCTGCCCCCTTTGACCAGGACAGCGCCATGTCTTTGTTGGACATAGGTTTTGTTCTTGCTAGCTACCTTTGCAGCCAGCGAAAGATACCTCCGATGTCGCGCTGTGATTTCCATTACCCAATCTCAATTTCAACTTGGGGTTCTGGTGCCGTGTCGTCATCATCGTAGAAGGATGATGCGCTACCTTCACGGCGATCAAATTTGTATATAATCTCTTCATCCATTATGTCGTAAACTCTTTGTCGGAAAGCTGGAATTTTCAGCTTCTCGGTCCATGTGCGTCCTTGGAACTTTTCTTTGGTTCCATCAGCAAAGATTAGGCTATACCAAGCGCCGGACTGTTCAATCGAGTCGGTATGCTTAACTGCATCCAAGAGGCTTTCGTCATCTTGAATCCCAACTTCTGCTCCCCACAGAATTCTAAAGTTGCAGGCCCTGTTCTGTGTTCCGAACCTAGATTTCTCAATCCTAACTTTGACCTCTGAGCCAATCTGGAACCCATTCTCGTCTAGTACCCTTGACGACTTAGCTCTGCGACCTGTTAGCCAAATTCGTAATGAATAGGCATAGATGAGAGCCTTGCCGCCAGGGGTAACATAGGGACGGGTGAGTGCCTCGGAAGGCGAGCGGGTGATATTAGTCTTAAGTTGGTTTAAGATTAGCAGGGTTGAATTTGAATTTGCAATGGGGATTGTCAACTTTGACATCGCCTTTGCTAGAATACGAGCCTTCACAGCCATTGATGATTGAGGATTAAAGTCGCCCTCTACATCGCTGATAGCTGGAGTTAGGGCTAGCGAGTCCCAGATGAAAAGAAACTGTTCTCCTGTTCCTAGTAGCTCTTCGATGCTCTCCAAGACTTGTTCTACAGAGGTTGCTTGTACATAGATGAAGTCTGTTAAGTCTACTCCACCCTTTTCCAAGAACTCTGGACTCATAGCAGATTCAGAATCAAAGTAAACTGCACGGATGCCCTTCTTCTGAGCATTGGCTGCAATTTGACAAGCCATAAAAGATTTGCCCGTTGCTTCAAGTCCTGCAATCTCAACAACTTTGCCCACAGGGATTCCTGCTAGTTGTCCACGGCAGATGATTGAGTCTAGCCAGCGTGAGCCGGTTGGGATCCAATCTTTTACTTCTGTTGGGTTATCCTCTTTTAGATCATGGGCTACGTTGATCCCAGCCTTCTTGTTTAGTCGGGATCTCAAGTCGGCAGCGGATAGCTTGCCTGCTCGGTTTTCTTTCTTTGATCTTGCCATTATATTGTCCTGTGTAAAAGTGCGGCAGACTATGACCGGTCTGCCAGCGGTTGTTAAAGTATACCCTTCGGGCAGACTCTTATCTTATTCCTTGCGTGTTAAGACATGCGCTAGCACACCAACAGCTACAAGGCCAACAAGACCCTCGCTACCAAGCTGATTCGTTAGATCCACAATTGAACCTACAACGTCAACCTTGAGGAAGGGAACAGTTGCGCCAAAAAGAATTTGAGCAACGACACCTAGACCAAGTAATGAAATACCTGCTTCGGTGAGGTCACGTAGAACTCCTGTTGACTTCTTTAACAATTCCATGGCTCCCATGGTTTTCTCCTTTATTAACCCCGTTTTGAAATGGGGCAAGGCATCCATAAACCCATGCCTTCCTGTGGTTTTGGGCATTAACTACCCCACAAGATCACTGAAGGCTTGGTCAACTGCATTTCCAGTTGTCTCCACCTCAATGTCTGTATCTTCGACGGATGTGCCGTTCAGGCTCGAAACAAATCCGTTAAAAATTTGCTCCATGTCTTCTGGCGACTTACGCACGAAAATAGTATCGAAATCTGGAACAGATTCGAGCAATTCAGCACACTTGTCTTCTCCTCCGAGATTTTCATCACATAACGGGCCGGTACGGCGCCGAGGTGTGAGTGCAGTCTTCGGATAAGTTGCCCCAGGTGGCTTCCCATATTGTAGCGTCAAGTCAGTTCCGTCTTCTACATCAGTGATATCACCGTACTCCTCGTTGAGAACCAATTGAAGAAGCGCAGTGTATGCCTCCTTACCAAAGCCCCAAACTCGGACTCCCTCTGCTTCCTCTCCACGTACCAATACTGGTGTGAAGAAACGCTGTCGGGGTGATAGATCCTTAGCCAGTTGGCTGGTGTCGGGATCCTGAGACTTGTTATAATCCTTCCAAAGTTGATCCTTAAACTCGCAAATTGGACAATGCTCGTGAAAGTTCTTGTTGGGACATAACACGCCACCTCGATGATTATCACCAAGGTTGTAGTGAAACCAGTAATCCTTGAAGGGATCACCGTCAGCAGTTGGGACAATACGAATGTCCTGTGTGCCATCCTGTGGACGCCAAAATGCGGTCCTGCCGCCCTTGCCGTTGCGATTTACATCGCCTAGTCGTTCCTTAATTTTAGTTAAATCAAGTGCCATTTTTTATTCTCTCCTTTTAAATTGTTGTTGTTAGTATTATTAATGTTGAATGTGTGGTGTGTGTTTTAAAATGTATTTATAATCTTTGTCGTATTCTGTTGAGTGTACCTCAAATGAAAAAACTTTTGTATCTTCTTTCTTATTTGATTTAATCTCCTTTCTTATTTCGTTTAGTAGTTTTGGGTTTTTGTCGATCTTCTCTTTGTTAATAGCATAAATATAACCTACTTCTCTCACGTTGTCAAGGGAAAAGAACATCTTTTCTTTATTTAATTTGCCCTCGGAAATTCCGATTGTTGATATGCGGCTAGTTTCCGCTGTTTTCCCGAGATCTCCGTGAAGAGCCTTATTGTTCGTATAAATATTGATCATGTGAATGGAGTGTACAATTGTCTCATTGATAGTCTCATAGTATTTTGATAGTGGGATGCCGCCGAGGACTCCCTCAACAACTGGATTAGAGACAAGATAGATTCTCTCGAATACTCCTGAGCGGGTGTATTCTTGAAGCACATTTCTTACTACTCTTTCTGCCTTTCTCTGGGGTTCTGTGAGAATATCTAGATCGGGCTGGATATATAGAATGGTAATGCTGCCCTTGCTCTTGAGATGAGCCAAGATGGCCAGAGATGCACAAGAGGCCTTTCCTGCTCCTGCCAGAATAAACAAAGTATCGTCTTTCTTCATTCTCGGAAATACTGATTTTAGCTTAAGGGCGCTGTCTTCTGCTTCCTCGTGAGTTGTATAAGAGGGCAAAGGAAGACTTCGTGGAGCTTTCTCTAAATCGGCGTCAATCTTATATACATTGTATTGAGGATATTTCTCAAACTCTGTAGCTACTGCAACGCCTGCCTTTCCTAGTCCTATAATATTCATAACTATAATATAGCCTATTTGTTATAACTTGTCAAGGGTTTCATATCAAAAAAGTTCTTGCCTGCGGAAGAACCTACTTTGAACCTGCCTAATTCGGTATCAGAAAAAACATCAATAATCTCTGGAATGAGATTTGTCTCCTTTGCGCTAAAATCGAGGATGAGAGCGTCGTGAAGAGGGAAGGCAATGTGAGTCTTTTTATCTTGTAGGAAGTTATTAACTTTGATCATTTGTCGTAGAAATAGATCAGAGGTCGTTGATTGGATGATATACGACATTGCATGAAACTCGTCTGATGGGATAACTCTGGACCAAAAGGTTGTCACTTGGCCCTGAGTGGAGTACTTTTGTCTCACCGAGTCTCTTTCATAGGCACGAGAAGATAAGTAGTCTTTACTGTCTGGGTTATATAGCCAAGCGAAGATTCTCTTTTTTGCTTCCTCGCGAGTTATTAATCCTCTGTAAACGTTCTTCACATTCCACTCATGAATATCAATCTCTGGCTGTTCCTTCCCTGCGAGAGCAAGTAAGACTCTTAATTCTGCTGCATTATAATCGATCTCCACAAAGAAGTCGTTTGTTGGCTTTATTGTCTTTCGTAGCTGTTTGTGCATTGTAAGAGCAGGGAACGATCCTTTATGAGTTGATAGCCTTCCTGTCTTTGTTCCGAAGATGTCAAAATCACAATATTTAGAGAACTTCTTCGCTTGAATATTTTTAATAAATTTTCTGTTTTTTGTCTCGGCTATTTCAGTAGGGGTTAGGGCTCCTAAATTGATGTTTAGTTGTTGTGTTCCGATCTTACCAACCACTTGCAATAAATCGCATAAAAACTCATAGTTATGCGGCTTCTCATAGCTCGCAAAAACATGTTGACAGATACTATCCTTCAAAGCACAGAACTCAAGAAGGAACTCCATCGGGACCAAATCAAAGAAACAGTTCTTATTGAGGTCTATGCCCGTTTGTGAGAGCGAACGGAGAAAGCCCCTCATCCTGGTTAAGCAAGTTTCTAAGGCGCCTTCTAGGTGCTCTGGACACGCTTCATTGAGGGTTTTACCGCCACTATATAAATAGGCGTACTGGATATCTCTGTCTCCGAGAATTTCAGAGTAATCCCAGGTGTGTGTGAGGTGTAGTTTATCGTCTATTTCGGAATGTAATTCTCCGTCTGTGACGATTCCTACACATTCTCGCTTATTATCGAGCGTTTGAAAAAGCAATGATGCTCCTAGTAAGTGCGGTTATTAAACTGCTTCACTACTAACATAACATATTCATCGAAGTTGTCAAATGGTTTTTCAACATTTCTGTAAAAAGATTTCTGTAAAGCATAATTGAAGGATCCTTCCTCCATCTCATAATCATTGAAATATCTATCTATGTATCTCAACGTTTCTCTTGTGTTTCTCATGTGGCTGGCATTCTTGGTTATTTGTTCTATTTTAGAGTCGGGGAACCAGTCTTCTCGTTCTTTATTCCGGAGTTTGGTGTATAGATCAATCCATTCTGATTCTGGAACAGTTTCTTCAACATTATCTAGCAGTGGTTGTCTATTATATACCTTTGTACAATAAGAGGCCTCGCCGGTTCTTGTAACCTCGTTGATTGAGGGCTTTGTATCAACTAGCAAATTGTATGTTTGAGCGCATAAGCCTTTGAGGGAGTCAAAATCCTTGAAACAGGCTTGTTCTGTATAGAAGTTAAAATAGCTTCCTACTGATCCTACTCCTCCTAGCCTCGCAGACATATAAAGCGCCATTGGTTTTGAACTTAGGTTTGCAACTAGGCGCCAGGGTGCGTTCTTATCGATGTAGAAGCCATATTTGCTTGCGGCGTTTATGAAGAATTCAAAACATGCAGAATCTATTATCTCAATTTTTGCTTTATCGGATCCGTAACTCAAATCTGCTATTTCAAAGGATATTCCGGTATGTGGTAAGTAGGTTTTCTTGCTGGTCATGACGCTCGATAGGAGAACTGGAAAGTCTTTTGCTGTGAGTGGCAAGAATGATGAAAAGACATCATAGAAGCCTCGGAAAGTTAAACTAGCCTTATCTGCTGCTGGATTTCTCATGATTGCATCAACCGTTGCTTTTTTAACCTTCTCAAAGGTCTTATTGTATATTGCTGCCGGATTAGTATAACCTTTTACCGCCTTAAAGTCTGAAAAGTGAGGTATTCCTTGTGGGATTCTATTCTCTGAAACTGCAAATTGAAACTCTAACTGTAGTTGTCTATAGGCATCTGCTACAAAGTCCAATAAATAAACATCTTGCTCAATTCTTTCTAACTTATTCGGAGATGCAATCACAGAGGAATATTTTTTATTAACCCTCCCATAAAATATGTTTTCGAATCTCCAAAAGTCTTTTATTACACTTATTTCAGAGCTATTGGGCATTGCATACAAATCGTAGGTTAGCTGGTTGACGTATGTGTCAAAAGAAGAGCCTCCGGCAGAGTCAAAATTAACGTAACTTGGTCTTAGTTTTTTAAACATTATTGGTCTTCCACCTCGTCGATTGGGAAGGCGGCAGCGGCTACGTCGGCGTCGTTAGAACTATTAATGCCTGTTGTAACCTGGGTTATCGTCATACCATCTTGGCCCGTAGATTCCCATATTGCCTTTATCGTTGTTGTGAAGGAGGAAGCTTCAACCGATGACCTCACATCCGCTATAGTATAATATCCTCCCAATCCCAAGACGCCGGCTATAGAATTCGCATCTGAGGGATTACCGATTTTGTGTCCCATTCCCATGGGATCAATATATACCTTTTGTCCTGGCCAGAAAACAATATTTCCAACAGTAGTGATACTAGCATTATACATTGTTGATAATTCGGTGAGAGGATTTAGGGCGTCTCTACTAAATTTAGCTTCTCGTAAGCCTGGTACATCGTTTTTAGTAAATTGGATTTGTTTAACAATTCCACGGTCTCTGCCATATCTGAGATGGTGTACTCCAGATGAGGCATCGGCACTTGGATCTCCTCGGAGGCTTCGGATCTTTGAGTCTTCCGCATAAATTATTATAATGCTATGAAGCTTTGTTCCTTCGGACTCTGATTGGTTAAAATTCGCAGTCGCAGAGCTTGGGATAGATATATAATTATCCGCATGTGTTCCCTCAAGGGCCGATCGGCCAGAAGTTTGGGAAAGAGTTGCGAATGGCAGCGCTTTCTGGATCTCTCTTCTTCCTGTTAGGGAAGTTGTTTTTAAAACAACATTCAGTTTTTCTGTTTCTCCGCACTGTTCTCTAAGAGAATAAATTACGAGTTCTCTCATAATATCTCTTGCAAATTGGGTAAATGGGTAAATGTCTATTCCTCTTCCTACGACTTTGTGTGCGAACCAGTCTTTAAACAACGTTGTAGAAATTGGGATTTGAGCAAGATTATAATTCGTCGCGGTACATTCGCTTTGTTCTGATGAATCGATAAGTGGAAGACTTCCTAAAATGAGTTTTGTGTTTTTTAATTGCTCATAAAATTCTTTATTTTTCCCCAATGCTATCGTTGCGTGCTTTCTGGCCTTATCGCACTCATCACCAGTTAAGCCGACATTTCTTGCCTTACCTCCAGTACCAAAAAATTTTTCAAGAACGCTGTCTTCGGCTGATGGTGCGATACAAGATCTTTCAAAAATAGTATCCAGCAAATCGCCCAAGAAAAAGAACGAAAAATGATATTCAGATCCGATCTCGATGTCTTTCTCTTCGTCTTTTGTGGACTCTTCTTCGGACTCTTCTGGGGGGATTTCCAGATCCTGATGGGTTTGGGTGGGGTTGACGGCTCCCGCCAGCCCACCTTTGATATCAAAGTCTGTATAAAATTGGTTCATATGATTGAAATCCGGTACCACCCCTTTATTAATAAAGTCTACCATATCTTTAGATTTGAGGTGTGAATAAAATATTTGATTTTTATCGGACATGTCCCTGATAATGCTTGAGAAGGCTTCTCTCTTAAAATCAGCATTGTGTTCTTCCATCTCTTTATTAAACTCTTCAAGTTTGTCTTTTTTTGTCTCGTCCTCACTGCCGGTGGAGGGGCCTGTGGCGTAATTCTTTATGATTTTGTAGATTTCTCTTTCTAGTTTAAATTTTGGTGTTGCCAGGGCATCCGCTACATGTTTAGACAACATTTCTTCGGCTCTTCCTCGATAAGTTATTGTTAATGTGAATGTCCCATCTTGAGAAAAATTAAAAGTATGATCAATTAGGGTCAAATATAGAGATAAGTTTTGGGCTTTTATCGCCTTTTTATCGTCAACGCTGAGAGCGGTCGAGTTATCTGCTGCTTTCCAACCCACTAATGCTTTAAGCTCGTAATATTCTAAATTTAGCGCTCTATCTAAGCTTGACGCTTTAGCTCGGCTGTTACAGGAAATATCATTTTCTTCAGGCTTCTTAGTAGAGTCTTCCTCCTCTTTTCTATCTAAACTAGGAGGGCGCTTCAATAGTTTTATTAAATTGTTATTTAGATTTTTATCGAATATCTGATCAAGAGATTGGAAATAGATAGATAGTTCGGCCTGGATATCGTTTCTTTTTGTTCTCGGATTTGAGCCGATTAGATCCCAACTAAAAGACTTAATTCCGTAATCTCCCCTTCCGATGTTTGTTCCACCAAAAACTTGAGTGTTCTGTGGAAACATTATCTGTTCTAAATTTGTTGGAGACGACATATCTGCTGTACCATCGGCCTTTCTCTTATAATTTATGGCGTATAATTCTATTCTTGGGAGAAGATTAGAATATTTATCATTCTTCATATTAAGAAATGTGGAGGAGCCGGGAACTGCTGTTAATTGGTTTATAAGAGTAGATGGCTGTTCTGAATCAATAAAAAATGATTTTTTTCTCTTTGGATATACTTCTTTTGGATTATCGGAATAACTATTGAGAAACCCACCTTTGTGAAATCTAGCTAGACTATTCATTTTTTTATTTAAAAGGCATTGTTCGCTCCACGTTCTTGAGGCTCCAAAGCCTGCGGGGTCGGTGGTGCTGTCTTCTATATTAGAAATGCTTTTCGCAATCTTTTCTAGCATTTCGGGATCATTGGTTTTTGCGAGTTGGTCGACAGCCTGGTGTTTTCGGAACGAGGTCTTTTTGAACACGTCCTCAAGCAATTCGTCGCTACGTGCTCTGAGAGTCTCCACAACTAGGGGGTTTATTAAAAATAACCAAGCTATTAAATCTCTTGAAGTTGGTGGGCCCGCGACCTTAATTTCTCTTAGAAGAATATCAATACCCGTGATTTTACCCGTAGAAGAATTATAATCGAGTATACAGGAATCGTCGTTACCATCTCGGATCCTATAATACCAATTATAAAAAGCTCCGTCAAAAGGTTTCCTAAACTTAGTAAAAACCTTTCCAGAATCAGATACTGTGAAATTCGTTGCATCAGGGAAATTAGAGCCGGCTTGAGACGCAAACCGGCTTGAGGCTGGAAGGGATTCCTCCACTGCTTCTCTAATGTAGTCGTGTGCCTCCAATAACTTTTCGTCAATTATAGCGGCCTTATTATAGTGGATATCCATCGAGGTAAACACAGAGACATGATTTAAAAATTCTGGTCCTTCAATTGGATATTTTGTAAGATATTGTTGCCATTGTGATTCAGTTTTGTAAATTGTAGATAAAGAGAATTGGTTGCCAGAAGAAGGAAAAACTACCAGAATGGAGCCCCAGGATTTTCTTAGTCGTTCATCCGTCCAATAGCGACTATTGTTATATTTACCTCCTCCTTGGCAATTTTTGGTTTTACCACCCATCTCTAGTCCCTCACATTGTTGCTATAATAACTCAAAATTCTCTCAAACGGAAGGGGGATGTAGACTACATCTCCTAGCTTAAAATGAGATTCTGTTGGCTTATTGTTATACCAAGCTATTAGCCACCAGTATTCAGCATCACCATAGTACTTTTCTGATAGTTTATATAATCTAGTTCCTGTTTTCCAAATCTGGGTATCATATTCTATTGCTACTGCTTGTTGGTTAGTAAGGGGAGCTACATTTGAAGTTGTATATTGCTGGATTTTCTTTATACCTCGATTATCAAATAGCTCTTTGTATAAGAGTGATTTGTTTAGTTTTATGCCTCTGTTGTTGTATCTATTACTCATTTTTTCTCTTTCCAAAGAATTTAGCAAACTTACTCTGTTTTACCGGGGCTGGTGTGGATGCTAGCAACTCGTCGTATTCTCTTAACCGTCGTTCAGTATCTGCATCCTTCCAGCGCTGGGCGTTTCGGTAATATTCAGCGAGTTCTTCTGCTGCTTCTGCTTTCTCGGCGGCGATCTCTTCTGGCTTTAGCTCTCTATCATTATCTTCAACGTTAAAAGGAAACTCTTTTCTTCCTCTCCAAGTGTATTCTCCGTTTTCCGTTTTCCACCCAAGTTCTTCTTCGTGCAAAACTTTAAGCTCGCAACCCATCTCTATTCTTTTCGGGATAAGCCCTAACCTGCGCTCTTCTTGTAGGAACCCATCTTCTAAAGCTGGGCTATAGCTAAATTGAGAAACATATCCCATAAGGGCGCCTGAGCTAGCTCCTTTTAAGAAATTTAAAAAGCTCATTCTCAACAATGGACTATCTTTCATGCTTGTTGCGTTCTTGGTTTCGTATGCTGGGTAGAGAAATTTCTGTAGTCTTGCTGCCTTTTCTAAGTTCTCTTTTCCTTCCTCTAAATCCATTGCGATCAGGGCCCACGATATGCTTACTGTTCTTTGAGTATTTTGATAAGTTGCTATGGGATCCATTTTCCCATAAACGAGTTCTTCGTTCCAATTAGCTGTAATGTTTTCAGAATAATTTGTTATTGCTGCCTTGAACTTTACTGGGGCTAGCCCGGTCGACCCTTTTTTGGAAACCCTTTCAATGATTATATAAAAATCGTTGTCAAAGCCATTGGCGTATGACGTTGTGGGATCGTGAACGTTCTGTTTGTGGCTAGCATTCTTCCAGTGCTTGGAGCCATACGAATTTTTATAACGAGGCATTAGGCCGTTCTCCTGGCTACAATTGTTGTGCTTTCTCCATCAACTGCCTTGTCGACAATATCCACGATATACTCCTTGAGTGGGTTTCCGCCTATTTCTAGTGATAGTTTAAGAGGTTGTTTGGTTATCGTGTTGGGTTTTGTAGAGGCATTAGAGGCGGGGGTAGCCTTTGCTGAAGCTTTTTTATCTCGTAATATTTCAAGCATACTTGCCGTAGTGTGAGATGGCTCTGTAAAATTTGCTGATGGTGTGTCTAGTTTTGCCTTATTTTTGGCTTTTCCTAAGTCTCCGACTGATTTAGTATATGCGGCTGTATCTGCCTCTAGTTCCACAAAGCCCTTTGCTGTCTTGCCGGTTGAGGCGGGAAGAATCTCTCCGAGTGCCTTATCTAAGCTTGGGCTCGCCCATCTGTGGAAGACAAGCTTTCCAAGATCTTTCAGTTTGGAACCGACGCCGGCAATTGCTGATTGTAGCCACTTAAATGGTTCTATTAGTTTGTTGATGGCATTTGGTAAATAAGTACTAAAAGCGGCGAGTAAGCTTGGGCTGGCCACTGAGTGAAAAATCATCCCACCTAAAGTTACTAAACCCGATACTAGTCCCGCTACTGCTGCTGCGGCGCCACCAAAGGGCACGATCCACCATGCCGTGAGACCCACACCTATCGCTATAAGGGCGCCCATTATGTATGGTAGAGCGGGCGCGATTGTTTGTAACCAGCCGCCAAGTGTCTTCAACATTGGTAAAAAAGCATTAGCTATCGGGACGATCGCCTGTTGTGTTACTAGCTTAAGCTGTTCCATAGTAGAATTAAATTCGTGTTGTCTCTCGGCCAATTTAGCTATATCATCGGCGGACTGATTCATCGTGCCGCCGACCAAATCAAATCTGCCTTTCATAACTAGCGCCAGTTCATTAACGTCTTTGAGGCCGGCTGCTGATGCAATAGACTTTCTGGTGTAATAATCCATCTGATCGAAGCTTTGGCCGGCGTCATTTAAAGATTGACTTAACATTCTCATTCTTTCGGTAGGATCAGTTTCCATAACCATATCCATTGAGTTTAAGAATGGGCCTCCGAGAATTGCATTTAACTGGCCTACAGATTGTGCGGCGCCTTCAAATGTATCAAACTTTTCAGTTATCGCAAGAACGCTGGAAACATCCATGCCTGCTGCGCGGGCTGCAACTGCTAATTTCTTAAAAACTTCTGGTCCTTGTCTGCCGAACTTCGCTAAAATTGGAGCATTTGCTTGAAATTGAGACGACATTTGCTGTATGGGCATGCCTATCTCTGTTGCTAGATTAGCAAATTCTGCCACGGTTTCTGACGCTTGTGTTCCGCTCATGCCAAGAGAGGCAGTCATAAATTGTATGTTTCCTGCTGTCTCTTGAGATGAAATTCCCATATGTTCTAGCATCGCTGTTGTTTCTATCATAGTTCTCTTTGAAGCTTCCGAAGAATTCTTAAAAGAAGTCATTTCACTATAAAGAGCATTAACTGCTGCTCCTGATTGTTCCAGGGTCACACCAAGTCGCATGGCGTCAACGGACATAGTTGTCAATTCCACAGACATGGATTCAGTCATACCCGTTGTTTTTGCTAATCCAGCAGAAAAAGCGTCTAGCTCTAGTGCTGCCTTAAAAATCTCAGTGCCTATCATAATTAGGCCCGATATCGCTGCCGGCCCTGCTGCCTTGGTCATATTAGCTGCAACATCGGCGGATATGCCCTTAAAGGTGATTCCTGATTTGCTTAAATTCTTAAAGCCTTTGCCCCACTTACCCGTGAGGCCGACTGCATTGAATAGTCCTTCTGATATATCGTCGACTAATTCGTCAGCGGCATCAATCTCGTTTTTCCAGTCTTCGGATGCGGTGCGAAGATTTTCAGTTTCTTCCACGAGTTTCCGAATAGTCTTAAGGGTGTCTTCCTTGGCTTTCTTGGACGAGTCCCCTTTGGCCCGCAGGATCTTTAATTCCTCTCTCGCGGCATCAAGCTCCTCCTCCTTAGCTCTGGTTGCTGCTTTAGCGTCTTCTAGGTTTTGTTTTTTTATTTTATTGGTTCTCGCTGCGAGATCATGAGTCTCTTGCGCTAATTTGTGTGCCTCCATGGCAGCATCCAATAGCGCTTTAGAATCGGAGACGGCTTCGTCTTGATCTGCGCCGGGGCCCGGAGTTGGAGTTGGGGTTTCTTCATCACCCATTATTTGTTACTTCTCCTTTACTTAAATGGCCACTTGATACCAGTTTTTTTAAAGAAATCCTTTGCTGCTTTTTCTAGTTTAGATTTCTGAGCGTATGTTTTCTTATCGTCTAAGCCGTATTCTTTTATCGCCTCGACATATTTCTTTTCTTTTGAAATAGTATTCGCAAAACTATTAATTTGGAGTGGGGTACCCTTAATTTTAGGGAGGTCAAACATAGTTTGCCCCATAACATGCTTGAGAAACTGTTTAATCCAAAATCCGTATAGGCGATAAATAGTTTCATTAAGCTGCTTGTTGTTTAAATCTAATGTTTGTTCGTCTTTCATTATAGGGGCCCTTATTCTAAGTAAATAGTTAAAACATAAAATAAAATCCAGTTCTATCTAGAACTGGACTTAGAATTTTTAGAAGCATCTTCTAGCTGCTTATTTTCTTTTTCGATTTGTTTACTAAGTCTTTGCAAAAACCATCTGCGAATTTGAGTTGGAAGATTATAAGCCTCCGTGAAAGACCAGCCTCCATAATACTTTAATAGAAAGAACTCTTCGTAAACACCTTCGATATACTCATCGCCCAGGCCAAAAAAACGCCGCTGTTAACGGCACTCCTACTGTTTCATCTCGGTGATCGCATGAGGAGCAATCGTAAGAAGCCCTAAAATCAATATTAGGAACGATCTGGTCATAAATATTATGAATAAATCTGGAATCTGTTGTTGGAAGGTTGTTGATTAACTGGTTGATCAAGGGGCCCTCTGATTTATCTAAGACAGAGCAGATAATAAGTCTTAGTTGATCTGTGACCGTAGATTCTGGGAGATTTTTCTTTCTTTTGCTCTCTTCAAGATCTGTTAGATATCTTTCTTCTCTGCCTGTTAGTAATCTCAACTCAATAGGCACTTTGAGGGCTGGCAGCATTACCCTAAATGTTCCAGATTCAGTAAGCTCTACTTCTTCTGGTAGCTCTTCATTATGATTAACTTCTAAGTCCGCTAAGTTAAAGGAGTATTTTTCATTAGTACTACAGGTTGGGCAGACAACGCTTGTCTCGTATATCTCACCGTAGCCAGTGATTCTTGTTGCTACCAGGAGAGCATTTTTGTCCCCAATTAGTAAATCATCTATTTTGATCCTCTTATCTATTATAACACTTTGCAAAAGCCTATCAATGGCTATCCCTTTTCTAAGAAGAGATCTAGAACTTAGAATATCCTCTTCTTTCGCGGTCATGTGTTTGATCTCAATTTCTGCAACATTGTGTAGCGGATGATCTTCCGGATAAAACCTGCCTTTAGACGGTAATTCCACAATTTCTGTTGGATTAGCAAATGAGAATAGGCCCTCATCTGACAAACTAGCCAAAGGAGTTTCAGCATCTGCTGGTTTCGTTTGCTCTAGACCTTTGTTTAGTCTATTGCGATTATTTCTAGACAAATAACACCTCTCTGTTTATATTTGTTTTTTGTTTCAAGACACACCGGGCTTGAAGAATTCTGTATCGCCGGCAAATTCGCTTGCCTTGCCTGCTGTTCCTGCCTTGTTGGCTGTTTCCAGAACTGCCCAGTCATAGCGGAATGTCATTGAGATCTCTGTCATTTCATCACCAGAGTAGTCCAAGTCGCCGTATGTTACGTTGGTAATAAAGGCGTTCCAAAGGGTCCAGGTCTCAATAGCATTGCCTGCGGAATCAATTTGTGAGATAACGACAGTTCCAAGGGCTGCGACTGCATCTCTCTTTGAAATAGTACGAGTGTCCGTCACATCAGAGGGTGGTCTATAACCACTAGCTTGAATAATAGCTGCTGTTGCTGCTGCTGCGTCTGGAGAAACCGGATCTGCTAGCGTTACTTCGCAGGTAGACCACTCTGCTCTACCGGGATAATAAAATTTATGATTTAGAAAGTTGTGCTCAACTTCTGAAATACTGATTTCTGGCTTTTTCGCTGTTTTGGCGAACCAAGTTGCTCCAGAAGGCATGTTGCCGAGGGTTACGACAAAGCGATATTGTCTCTTTGGGTCTTGTAAAGTTGCGTCTGTCCAGAATGCCATGTTTAGGTTTCTCCTTGTATCTTACTGTAAGTAGTATTAGTCTTCAAAAGAAGCGCCACTTCTTGAAATTACAAAGTCAATTGCGATAAACTCGATTGCCCTTGCTGGCTTTAGGAAGATCTTAGCGTATAGAATGTTTCTATCAACTAGATCCGGGGTTGTGGTTGTTTCATCAAGGATAACCTTATATTCTGTTAGGCCCAATCTGGATTGAACACTAGCTAGGAATGGGTTGACCTCTCCCAAGAAGCGATTCCAGGTTACCTTGACGTTTTGGTCGAATAGGATTCCTGCTGCAATTCTTGAGATTTCCTTCTTGACGAAGAGCATCATTCTGCGAACGTTGATACGATCAAGAGCGCTGGGGGTTTGTTGTGTGGTCTTCTGACCGAATACAACTAGACCCTCTGATGGGAATGATGCGATTGGGTTAATATTTGCTTCGTAAAGATCATCACGATCCTTTGAAGTTAGTTTGCGGGATACGCTGATAACTGGTATACCTGCTGAACCTTCTGTTAGGCCTCCGCGATTAAAGCCGGCTGGTGCAAACCAAATCTCTGATTTTGCCTCTGAGGAAGCAAATGTTCCAAGAGCGACAATGGAGGGTGGTGCCCAGAGCATTTGGCCGCTGATTGAATCTCTAATCTGAGTCCAGGGGTAGTAGGTGCAGCCGTAAGAAGAGTTAATCTGACGATCTTCAAAAGCGTTTATTGCGCTTGCGACTGATTGTGCTCTATCTTCGAAGTTTTTATAATCCTCGCCCTCTGTTGCTGGGAAGAAAGTTGATTCTAGATCGAATAGAGCCAAGGCGTCTGCCCTATCCTCGCAAGTAGTTAGAAGATGAGTTGTTAGAGTATCCTCGGTAAGTCCAGGCATAGTGATTAGGTTACACTCGGTGTATTCTGGATCGGATACTGTATCAATTGCTCTCTTTACGGTGTTATATGCGTAGCTGCTTACGTCGGTCTGGTCAGCAAGCAGAGTATTTCTGAATGGCTCCATCTCTCGGATGTCAACGCCCTCAAAACCGCCAAATAGTGGAGTTGTGAATCTTGTGTATCCAGCATCGATGATTGTTTTCCAACTACCGGCGCCGGTAGTGGCTGATCTTTTACTCTTACGTGAGCCGGCTTCGACATATGCCGTTGCGGAACCAGAGGTAACAACCTCGTCTAGCGTGAATGTAAATTGGGGCTCTGTTTCCGTTCCCGCAGGAAATGGTCTTAGATAATCACCGTAACCTACGTCATGTCGCGTGGTTGGGTGGTATGTTGTTTTTGCTCCGAAATATGCGTTCTTTGGATCGGAAATTCCGCCGTCAGAAGCTGAAAGCCTTGTCGCGACTTTTGGCATCTCAAGAAGAATCCGGGTGTTTGCGTGAATGTCTGTATATGAAGAGGATAATACGGCGCCATCGACGGTTGCTCTCCCTAGATATGAGTCACTTGCCGCATATCCATCAGATGAGGATACTTCAAATCCATCGGCTCCAAGTGTTCCGGTTGGCTTGAGTACGATGTCCTTAAGTTTAGCTGGTCCGTATACACCGAATGGTAGTAGCTCGGCAGGAGTGCGGCCTGAAGCAACCTCTGAGTTAATTTCTACGCGGATATATCTGGATTTGTTGTTGAACTCTCCGACTTCTCTTAGTCTTTGCTGGGGTTCGTCCCAGACATACTTTTTGTCTCCGATCTTAGTTCCAACATAATCATCAGAAGCAGGATTTAGATTACAATTTGTGTATTGTTCAATAATCTGAACTGCGTTATCATTGTCCGAAGCTCTTCTGACGAGAACCGTGAAAGAACCGTAAGCGTTTGCTGGGTCTGTATTTCTTGAATACTTGAGATCTTTGATTGAGATTTTAAGATTGTTTTGTGACCAGTCTCCTCCGTCAAGAGCGTGAAACTTGAATAAGTTTTGCATGCTTGCATATGCGTATGATCCACTATCTGTTGTGGTGTCTTGTGAAAAGAACCAGCCGGTTGCTGCTGGTGTTGATTCTAGGTGCATTGCTGCCCTATTAGCAAAATCTCCGCTTCCACTCTCTAGCGGAATAAGAGTAGCGTACTCATAAGTTAGTGCGGAAGAGGCAATAGTGTTTTCAAATGATTCACCTAACCAGTAAGTATTTTGGCCTTGGCCGAGAGAGCCGGTGTCTACAACCTCTCCATTAACTAACATTGGGTTTGTGTTAAATACATTGCGGATAAACTTATTAGAAGATGGAGTAAGATTAAACTCTGTAGTTAGTTTTGTATCTCCGTCCTTATCACGAACTTCCATCTTCCAAGAATTATCTGAGCTTGTTGTAAAGATGGCTTGTGAGCCAGTAGCTGTGGTACCACCATCTAGTGTTCCCGTTAGGGCCATACCGCCTCCATCATTAACATAAAAGATGGCTGCTAGTGTTCCTGTTACGTCTTGGGCGCCGCCGGCGCTTCCCGAAACACTTCCTGACATTAAGTATAGTCCGTATGCTCCACCATTACTTCCGGAAGCCGTGGCGGACGTTGCCTTTACTGTCTGCCATCCTGCGTAGCCGGTTGCCTGATCGTGCTCTTGTCCTGCGAGCCTAATCATTGTTACTGGACCAACTCCTGCTCTTAGATATGCCTGTGCTGCATATGCTGCATAAGTTGGGCCTGCTAGATTTCCTAGTCTCCAGGTATCTCCGCCCTGATTACCAGGAACTGGATTTCCGAAAGTCTCGATGAACTCTGAAAATGAATTGACCTTCACTGGTCTCATTGATGGACCAAAGGCTGTGCGGCCAATAATTACGGGGCCCATTGCTTCAGCATCTGCTGGTAGTTGTGAATTATCTACCTCGTTGAGAAAGATGCCCGGTGATACGAACTTAAACTTTTTAGTTGACATGAGTGGTATTCTCCTATAAATACTTTGTTTTCCTTTATAAATAGTATTGGAAAAACTCAAAGTCTTTTTTTATGTTATTTTTATAGGAAGTTACTACAAGAGAATTACTCTATTGTTTGATCTTTTGGAATTTACCGTCTTTACCTGTTACTTCTGGAAGAATGAGTTCATATTCACTGTTGTTCTCGGGGATCCCCATCTTTTCTTTGACCTCTGTTACTCTTTCTTGAGTAACTTCTTCTATTTTATTAAGGCTCTCGAACATTGCTCTCTCTTGTCGTCTGTTTTGTAATAGTTGGCGAGCGACACCATTCTCTGTTTTCTGGCTGAGACGATGTAAGTTGAAGATTGGAGCTATTATCTCCCATGAAATTATCATTTCTTCTGGAAGGATGATTGGCTTCTCTTCTATTACCTCTTCTGTTTTCTCCGGGGTTTCCTCTTTTACTACTTCTGTGTCTTTCTGCTTGTTGAGCATATTCTTTATCTTTTTTAAGAAATTCATTTGGGGTCTCCGATCTTTCTATAAGTAGTTGTGAAAAAAAGAACCCTCCCCGAAAAACGAGGAGGGCTCGGAAAGATTAGTCAGTTGACTGAGAAATTAGATTATACTAATCTCTTATCGTATTTGACAGATACTCTGTCTCCTGCGATTAATCCTGGGACATTGAATACTACAACAGACTTGAGCGGTGAACCGGCTTCAGACATGGTGTAGTCTAGTACCGTAGTAGTAGTTCCACCTTGACCATCAGAGACGGTGTAATCGACTTCTTGAAGAAGACCATTAACGAATACCATAATGGATCCGTGCTCTGCTAGCTCTGAAAGTGCGAAATCAGTTTCAGCATTCTGTGCGACAACGAAGTACTCTTTCATAACGCGACCTTCTAGGAAGGTTGCGCGATTCTGGAGCGCTAGTTCAGCAGCTTCACGAGCAAGTGACTCAGTTTCCATCTCACTGCGGATAGCAGCGCGATCGTTGTCACCATCTAGTTCATTCTGATCAACGTCAGCTTGAAGAGCGGCTTCAGCAGCTTCACGAGCAAGTGACTCAGTTTCCATCTCAGTGCGGATTAGAGCACGATCAGTTG
>Ga0208012_1000127_pt1 | contig 31838 bp, 35 predicted proteins | sample 15BtaG_FD_184090 | JGI IMG/M metagenome (GOLD analysis project Ga0208012, IMG submission 184090) | Marine viral communities from the Subarctic Pacific Ocean - 15B_ETSP_OMZ_AT15312_CsCl metaG (SPAdes) (version 2) | ecosystem: Environmental > Aquatic > Marine > Oceanic | place: Pacific Ocean... | reverse complement strand
CAGAAGAAGCACAATATGAAGCAGATTTTAGAAAATTACAAATAGATTTTTCAGCAGATAATACAGATACAATAACAGTCAAAGATATAGAGTATTACAAATCAGTATCATGGCACGTACATTCCTTGAAAGATATGACTGACGGTTACATTATCTTTGATTGTGTTCGAACACGCGGACGCAACGATTCACGTAGGAGGGCTTACAACTAATGCCAACTAATCCTCCAGACCACCTAAACAACATAGAACGAGCTCTAATAGACAAGCTCCGTTTAGGCACTTACCGTACTGCGACAAGCACTGCTACGGCATGGGCAGACACAGATGTCACTGTTTACGGTCAATACCCTTCAACAGACGATGTCAATTACCCATCAATAATAACCGAAATGGTAGCTAATGGGATGGAACAGCAATTTATGGGCCAGAAATTAACAAACAATGCTGGAACAGATGCACGAGGGGAGCTTTATGGAGTAGGCTTTAATATACATATAATGGTAGATAGTGAAAGCTCTATTACGGTTACCAATACTACGTCAGGGGGAGATGTAGCACAGCCTTATAGACAGAGAAGGTTGCTTAATTATCTCATGCTTAATTGCGCTAATATACTTATGGACCTTGATTTTTCAAATATTACTAAAGGAGCTACGGGAACACCTGCCGCAACTGAAGTAGACCAACGTATGTTTAGTGGATTCCGAGATTTAGCATATAATCCTGATTTAGACTTATGGATGGCTACTGCAAGTATGGTTGTAGTGTTCAAGAATAGTAGATAATATGACTAATGAATATGTAATGGCAGAGCCATTCTATAAGCAAGAGATTTTAAGAAATGTATCTATTGGTTATACTCCTTATATGCCTTTTACACAACAATATAAATTAGATATGGATTCTGATTTTGCTGGTAGAGGGACAGGTTATATGGCTTATGGCCCAAATGATGAGGGTGATGATGGGGCTGATGCAACAGGTTATGGTTGGGATGTAAGGCGTAATGTTTATATGGGACTAGGTGAAGGTAGACTAGCCCATATGAGTAGTTATTATGGGGCTAAGGGAAGATGGGGTATAGCTAATCAAGTAGCACCTCAAGAAAGTGCAGCCCGCGCTGGACAAAAGGCTATGGATTTTAAAGAAATTTTAGAAAATAACGTAGGGACTAAAGTACAAGAACTTATAGGGTCTCCTGTACCTTCTCGTATAGTAGATGAGATAGGGTTGGCGAATTTAAGTAAAATGTTAGATACTGAGTTAGTAGCTCAGAAAAAGATGCCCAAAGATATTTACGAAGCAGAAGTAAATAGAAGGTTACAACGTGGTTACGGTTTTTCTTCACAAGGTTTTGATTTACATTTAGAAGAACATAAAGGAATGGCTAGGTTTTTAGCATCTAATTTAAATAATTTCGATGAGACAGTACGTAGTATGGAAGTATCCAGAGCAAAAACTAAAGGCGTATCTGATAAAGCTATGATGAATATAAAAAAGATGCCTCCAAAGGGGAAAGAGACCTCTGCACTTAGAAGTCATGTAGGGTCCGTAGCAACTAGATTAAATAGAATGGTTAGAGATTTTGTTAGTGTTATGACTCCTAAACAAGAAGAGAGATTTAGAAAGGATTTCTCTAAAACTGGGGCTTTTGGTGCTTTAAGAACTGTTTTAGATTCTACAATGCGTCGAGGTGGGATTCTTAATGCTGATAAAGGAGCTACTTTAGGTGCTTTAGCTGATTATAAACAAGAAGAATGGAAAGCTTTAAAACAATTTTTAGATAGAGGTCGTCGAAACGAAGCTATGTCTGAAGAATTAAAATTAACCAAGCATGCCGTATCCCATGTTTATCAAAATATGATGCCTAATGGCTTCGTGGGGTTATCTATTATGAGAACAGGGGTTAAAAAATTAAAAGGTTTTACTATGCCTTTTTTTAAAAAACCATTACAAGGCGATGTAATTGCTCTAAGTGGTGGAGCTGACCATAGTTTAGCTAATGCTATGGCTCTGTGGGCTTTAGACCAAGAACTTTATGGTACAGATACATCTGCAACCGAATTAATGGGAACTGCGTATAGTGATGCACTGGGACAGGCTATATTAGGTGCTGGTAGGGCAGAATTAATTAATGCCGAAGCTATGACAGGGACAACTTTTAATGTAGAGCAAGGTATTTATGACTTGAGAGTAGGAGGTATAAACTCTACAGTTTCTTTAGTTCCTACCGAAATAGCTAAAAATTTATATGACCAAATTATGAAGAATTTAAATAAAGGTGGGGGTAAACCAGCAATGCAAAGATGGTTCCAACGCCTGATTACTAGTGCTAATGATTTATCTAAATCATGGTACGATAGAATGCCACACGGTATGAGAGCATCTATGTCTGAAGAATTTCAGTTTGGGGATGACAAAGGTAACCCAAATAAAAGATTCTTAGGTGTTTGGAATCAAGGTGGTGTGGGTGCATGGCAAGGAGATGTAGGTCAAAATATATCTATGGCTCCATTTATCATAGCACGCAGACAAAAAGTAGCGAACTGGAGAGATGGAGGATTCCAAGCAGATAGATAAGCAAAAGCTTTATATAGTAACTGGAACTAAAATAAAGGTAACGAGTGAAGTGTCTGTATTGAAAGTCTAGACAAAAAAAAGGAGAATAAAAAATATGGCATATTTCCTAGGAAGAGATGTTGACTTATACGTCACCACAGAATCAGCACATAATGCTGGTAGTAGCGATGCAGGTACCCCTCAAGCAGTGGGAGTAATATCTAATATGGCTACTATAAGAGACTCAGGACTAACATCGGGTAGTTGTATACCTTCGATGGCCTCTGATGCTTCTGTATTAAGTGGTTCTATAAGCGATGCGACAGGTATTGACCTGTCAACAAGTATTTCTGACGAAGATGTAGGACCTTTTATGGGTAAACCACAAATAATGCAAAAAGTGGAACTTCATAAAGAAACCGTTGTAACCGTAACCAAAAAGAAAAAGAATGCTTTTTGGGAAGTTATATACAATGGTCCTTCAGAAGCGGCAGATTGGGGCGGCACCGGCGGTCAAGATGACCATCGCCAAGGTGCAAGATTTGGTGTTTTCGGAGACACGACAGCAAATAAATATTATATTAACGACGGTAATACTTGGATGTATGATACTGTTGAATCAGGTTCAGCCACAGATTGTATCTATGGATATAGAGTACATCTAGTAATAGGTAATGTGCCAGATGGTTCAGCTAATCCGGGTGAAATTTTTACCCTAAGAAATGCCGCAGTGACTGGATACACAGTATCCCTTAACGCAGATGGTGTAACAGAGGAAACAATAGAATTCACAAGTTCTGTAAATCCAACAACTAAAACACCTACTAACACTACAGCAAATAGTGTACCAACAGGGTTTGATATTACTCGAACACCTATAGTGGAGCTCTGATAATATGGCTTTTTTCTTAGGTAAAGACGTAAGCATAACATGTTCTGCGGAAAATCAAACATATGGACTTCAAACAGCAGCAAATGGAACGTTTGCTACTGCTGATGCAACTACAGGATTCGCTGACCCATTAGACACTAGTTCACCAGTAGGTGCTTCAGGCAGCTGGCATCAAATGACAAGTGTAGAATTAAGTATTGGAGCTATGGATGAAGATATTTCATACTTTGGTATGCGTTCTCAAACAAAAGCTGAAATCAAGAAAGAAACAACCATTACTTTTACTCGTAAAAAGACGGACAATGAATGGGATGTAATCTTTAATGATATAAGATATGGTATTTCTGGCAGTAATGAAGCATGGTCAGGTTTAGAACAACCAACATCAACACACGGTTATAGAATATTCTTAACCATAAATCCACAGACAAGGAATGCTACTTCAGAAATAGTAACTTTGATGGGATGTTGTGTACAAAGCCATACTGTAACTGTAAATACAGACGGTACAATGGACGAAACATTAGAGTTAATGACGTATATTGAACCAGTGTATAAAAGCACTAAGTATGGTACTGCTATCGGTAGTGGAAATATTTAAGGTTTAAAATAATTTGAGGGGGACTTGAGTCCCCTTCAGGAGATATAATAATGACAGAAAAGAAAATTTGGTCAATGGACGAATTAGTAGCACTCACTGATGAGGTGCAAAAAAGCGAAGTAGAATATAGAAATAAGTTAGTTCAGTTTCAATTTTGTGAACTAACAGAAAAAGAAGAGCCAAAATTCACTGGTGTAACTGATGATATGCCGGAAGAAGAAAAAATGGCTATATATCAAGAAATAGGCTCTAACAGAGTGGTAAAGATGTTAGAAAAGGCTAATGAAAAGCAACCAGACGGTCCAGTAATCAGTACTGAACAATGGGCACTTTTACCAACAACACTTAGATATGCCATATCTAATTCAATACTAGGCGTTGAGGAAGAAGCGAAAGAAAATTTTCGCGACTGATGCTAGAATCGCCTGATGCGGTATTGTTATATATACCCCTAATGAAAGATTTAGGGATGAGTTGGAATGAAATTAAACATACGCCTAACCATGAGTTACAAGGACTATTGAGAGCTTCTCAAGAATACCAATCATTACACTCAATGGATGGTTATTCAGATACGGATATAAGTGAAATAGCAAAGAATAAACCTGAAATTCGGTCACAATATGCCCGATATATGGAGAAACGACGGAAATATGAGGAAATGGTAGGTATTAAAAAGAAAGTAACATTTAAAGGTGTTTAGATGGGTTTCGCAGGACAAGTTTTTGCAGCGCGTGTCGCGATAGGATTAGCCGTTCCGAGCCCAAAGGCTCTTAATAAGACCGGTAGTTTGCTTGCTCAAGGTATAAAAGCTATGCATAATCGTATCAAACTGGCTTCAAAATCTGCTGATTTAACAGGAGAATATAAAAAAAATGTAGCAAAACTTAATCAAACAGCTCGAACCAGCGCAGAACGAACCTCAACCTACATAACTCAAAAATTACAACAAAATTTAGACAAAATGAGTAAACAATCTATAAAAAACACACGTCGAGTATTTAAAAGAACTAGTCAAGAATATAAAGATTTAACCAAAGAAATGAATAAACCCTTTGCTCAACGAAATTTAGGTTCATTCGAAACTGCTACAGGCATGCGTACCATGCAAGAAATGGCTGTAAGAATGTCTAGAATGAATAAAATGGAAAGACAAGAACAAATTAGACATCAAAACGGTATTTTACTGAATGCTCAGCGTCTAGTAACAAAGGAGAGAGAAAGACAAAAAGCAGTAAATGATGTTAGAACTATAACTACAAAAGAAGCAAAACAACAACGTCGAAATTTAGAAAAATTAAAGGAAGTCGTAAATAAGGAAAAACAGAGACTTGGGGTATTAAAGCAAATTGATGGTGAAATGCACGCTATCAATCAAGAAATGAGCGATATGGACGATGAAGGTGCTGGTATAGGGGCTCAATTTACTGGGATGGCTAACACCCTTAGAACTAATTTTAATGATGCTTTACGAAACACCGTAGCTATTATGACTGCTTTAGGCTTTCAAATACACAGAGCTACTACATCTCTAATGGAGTTTGAACGCGAACTAATTAACGCTAACTCTGTTTTCAATTTAACTCATGATGAACTATTCACAGTTGGAAATGAGATAATGAAATTTGGTAACCAATATGGTATTGCTGTACAAAATGGAGCAGAAGGTATGTACCAACTTGCTTCGGCAGGTTTGTCAGCCAACGAAGCTATGGAAGTATTACCCCACACTTTGAAGTTATCTATGGCTGTACAAGGAGACCACAATACTATATCTAAATTAACTGCCCAGACTATCTTTGGTTTTGGGATGGAAATGGAACAAGCATCAGAAGTGACAGATAAATTCGCTTTTGCTATTCAGAAGTCTCTTATTGAGTATCAAGATTTAGCAAGCGCTGTTAAGTTTGCTCTACCTTTCTTTACCTCTACAGGGCAATCTATTGACCAATTGTTAGGGGCTTTACAGATATTGACTAATAGAGCTTTAGAGGCTGGTATAGCTGGTAGGGGTCTAAGACAAGCATTGGCTGAATTTGCTGAAAGTGCTATGGATGCTGAGGTAGGTTTCCGTAAGATGGGAGTAGAAATCCTAAATGCTGAAGGTGAAATGATGCAATTAACTGAGATAGCTGCTCAGTTCGCTGCCGCAGTTGGGCCTGAGACTGCATCGAATACAGAGTTACTAACTACTCTGATAGAAGACTTGAATGTGCGTGGTGCTACGGCATTTATCCACTTAGTTCAAGCCTCCGATGAGTTTACACAGGCTGTTGAAGATACTGAAAACGCAGGTGGTCAATTAGATGCGATGATTGAAGAACAGAATAAATCATTATCTGCTCAAGTTCAGATTTTAAAAACTAATGTTCTTTCTATTTTTGCATTTAGAGATGCAGCTTATGAGGGAACTGGTTATCTCAACGCTTTCCATGAATCAATTGTAACTGCAATTGAGAATTTTAGGGGTATTATTATAGAAGGTGAGGGAGCTGAGCAACAGTTAACTGAGACAGGTATGGCTATACAAGCATTGGCAGTAGATGGGGTAGAAGTATTTATTGAACTTGCTGAAGGTTTCATAGAAATAATACAAGATTTAGCTGAAGCTAATATAGATTGGAAAGGAACTTTACAATTATTAGCGATGCCACTAGAGATATTGTTAGAGTTTGTTAATAAAATGCCGCCCGGTTTATTAGAAATGTATTTACAATTTAAATTAATCAATTCAATTATACCAATCACGACTGCTTTGACGTGGTCATTAACTACAGCTATGAATGCTTATGCTGCATCACGAGTTTTATCTATGGGTGCAGGTTTAGCTGGTGGAGGTGGTGGAATGAGTTACGCAGCTTTCCGAGCAGCTAATACAGGTGCAGGTGCTGCTGCATGGAAAACAGGTGGTGCAATGAACTTAGCTTATCACGCTCAGAGAGGTGGAAATGCTGCTAACGTAGCCCCTACATTAACAAGAGGTGCTGGTTTAGCTCGCCTCGGTATGTTGGGTAGTTTGGGAATGGCTGGTTTAGTTCTAGGTGGAGGATATTTAGCATATAGACACTATACTAAAGAAAAGGCTGCGGGTGGTTATTTAACACCAATGGCTCAAGGAGGATTCCCATCTGGTGGCTCTCCATATCTTGTAGGAGAACAAGGACCAGAATTATTTGTTCCTGAATCAGCAGGACAACTTTTAAATAATGGCGCCACCCAAAATAGTATAGGAAGTGGTATGGTCATGAAGAATGTAACTATTGGTATTGATTCCTTTGGAGGTATTGTCTGATGAAAGGGCTAGTACCAAAACAAAATAAATTTTATATTACTAAACCATTAGGTTCTATAGCAGTATTACAGAGTGATTTTGGTGATTTACCTCAAAAAGAAGCTAGTGGCCTACTTGAATTAAGTAAAGTAGATGCTAATATATATGGGGTGTTTTCAGGTAGTACTAATTTTGATATTAATGCTGGTTTTGGAGAGTATAACTTGACTGATGCTAAATTAAGTATGTATGTTAGTGGTACTGATTTAAGAAATACTTCAGGAGTACCTCCTGAACTAAATATCTGGAACGTAAATCCTCAGCTTTCACTAACTACAGGTTCTTTTACTCTTCCTACAGCTACATATGAAGGAGAGACTAAGTCTGTAGGAGATAAACTTACTGTGGTCAATACTAGTTGGACGGGTCATAATATTTTTAAAGAAGAACAATTTTCTGGTGACCCTTTAGCTATATTAAAGTTTAAAAATCACGGAAGTATGTGGTATAGTACAGCAACTGCACTTACTGGCCCTAGTGGGGGAGCTACTCATGCCGTAGAAATAGAACTTGCGGCGACATTATTCACATTAGTATCTCAAGTTGAGATTTATCACCAATATGTTAACACGTCGGGTTCTAATGCCCGTGTTGTTAAAGATGACATGGGTCGAGATTTATTGATGCTTAACGCTGATGTAAACTATTATTATGTAATATTTGATAATAATGATTATCCAGATGTAAAGTTTTCAAGAGAAGCAGCAGACCATTATGGGTATATTTTTCCTCTTGACCATTTTGGATTGTCAAACAATTTTGGAAGCTTTCAAGGACGGAGTAGCTATACGCAAACAAGCCAGAGTCCAGATTATAGTTCTCACTCTCCTTCGGTTAACGACACCATATTTGATACATACCGAAATACTATGAATTTTTCTAACCCATATGATGCTGACGATAATAACCCTTTACTTATGTCTTCTATAGAAGTTACTCAAGATAAAGTAAGTGAAGGTAATCAATCTTTAAGGTTTTATCATAATTGGGGTGCAGCTGCTGAATATAACACTGTTATTAGAAATAGTTTGATGGAAAAATACTTAGGAGGACCTAATGATGCTAATTGTCAAGTAGCTATGGCGGGAATGTATAATATACCTTTACCACAACCAATAGATGCAGGATATAATGTACGTGGTGACCGTCGAACAGTCTTACCCCACATAAGTATGGATATGCTTATTGAAAAATTAGGGCCGTGTCCACAATGGGCTATTAGGCAATCAGCTGGTTCTGGAACTCGTTCAGACGCCAGTGATGCCGACACTGCTACTTTTGGTGACCCAGCTAAAGCTTGGTTGCTTTATGATTATCAAAGAACTTCTGCTACAGGCAACCTTGATATTTCTACTACTACTTCTAGCACAACTGGTTATATAGAGTATGAAAACAATAGTCTTTCTACTTTGCGATGTGTTGCTATTGTTTTTTCTAATTTTAAACCGTTAGATACACACCGTACTTTAGATGATTTCCTTGAATATGGAATGAGACAGTCCTATGGTAACAAAAATACTGTTGGAGGAATTTTAGGTGGAGTAATTATTAGAAAATTAGATATAGATGGTTCACAGGATGAGAGTAATTCCTTTGCTTATGCACAAGCTTTACCCGTAACTCGTAACCCAGACTTAAACGCTCCATATGGAACTAGTAGTTTAAACGGTTATGATTCTACTTCCACCGCAGGTGATGTGGGTTATTATGGTATGGTTTCTTTTGTGAGTGGGACACAGGATACACCTACTGCTTTTGGTCCTCACCTAATTATGAATAGTCCATTGTTTAATAGTACAACCAGAGGTAACGCATATCCTACTGGAAGTGGTGTGTTTTTAAGTGGTTCTGAAAGACAAGTAGCTCTTCCTTTAAATCAATATTTCAATATGAAATTTTATATAGATGCTCAAGCTGTTAATTGGACTGGTTCTTCTAGTCTCGCTCCTTATAAAGGATTCCCAAGAGGAGGTACTACTACAGCAGGTCAATCTACTTTAGCTAGTGGTGGAGTGGGGATGCGTGTTGTTTTCGACACTACGGAGGCTACTAGTGTTGTAGATAATGCTTTAATAGAATCACGTAAAGGTCAAAATACAATGGAAGAGATGAGATTTTTAGATATACCTTTCCCAGTCGGAGATACTAGGTCTTCATTGTCTGATGACATAGACCCTTATACATTCTTACATACTGGAAATGCTATCGACCCTACTACTGGAAATATAACGACATCTGACCTGAAAATGTTTCCTAAACATATGACTGTTTGGGTACAAAATTATAGATGGATAAAGGGTAATACTCAAGCTAGTGCTGGTAATGCTTCATGGTTTAAAAATGGAGATGACACTGTATATAGTGACCCAGTATCTATGGAAGCTGAAGTTTATTTAGATAATGTTAAACTTGTAGATTTTACCCCACCCTTAACTAATATGAGCGCCAGTCAGGATAACTACTACAGAGGCACTCTTATAAATAACACATTAACTACACCTTTCCATCATATATCTGGAACTTTATCCGGTGGTGAAACGGTTGAAATGGGGGCGTTTGTATCTGGTAGTGGTTTATATACTTCAGCTGGTCCTAGTCCTTCATACACTTCAGAACAAGGAGCATCATACCAAGAATTATCTCCGGGTGGTTATTTAATGTTTGGTTTCGATGAAAAGACTTGGATGCCACAAAACGTTACAGATGGTAAAAAAGGATATCTTTTAATGAGTAATTTCGGTACTTCAGACTGGCCTAATATAAATCAAGTACTACCTGCGTTAAGTTCAGGTGCAATATTCTCATTAAATACAACCGTTACTAACAACTTTGTAAATTATCTTGGTAATCAATACAGAGGAGATAATTATAGACGAACTGATGGTGCCACCTCAGCCGCGGATGCAGTTTTCAAAACAGCAGGACAATGTATAGCAGGAGATGATATGGCATCAGCTAGTGCACCGAATAATGGTTTTGCTATGGGTAATGGTGCCAATACTATTTTCTCCACTGATGGTCTTTCTCAGAAAGGTTTTATACAACTCTATGTATCTGGAACTGCGGCCGACGCCGTAGGTTATACTGGTTGGCATTCTCGAGAACATATATTAGCTTCTACTAAAATAACAGCTGTACCATTGATGAATAGGGATTTAAATCAATATCAAATACAAGTAGCCGACCCAAGTATGTTTAATATTAATGCAGATGATGAATATATTATATATATGGCCGGCACAGCCGACAGTATTAATACTACTTATAATACGAGAGGATATACGACTTCTGTAAAATTAGTATCTGTTGTTGGTAATACAATAACATTTGATAAGAGTATAATAAGGTCTGACGGTAGTGCTAGTGTGTCTGTGTGTACTGAGGAAAAATTATCTGTACTATGGGTGTGTCCTAAAAAATACTGGGCAACAATGCAGTATAAGACAGATAACTCATATACACAAAGAAGTTTTGGTCAATTTGCTTTGGTTAATGAAACTCCTAGTGATAGTAATTATAATCAATTAGGAAGTACATTTAATGAATGGTATTACCATTATGCTACAGGTAGTGAAGCAACTGTAGGTAAATCTGCGGTTTACACTAATACATGGGATATTAACACTGTATCTTCACAACAGGCTTATTTAATTACAGATTATGACTATGGTCATGGAGCCTTTGATGAAGAGAATGGCACAGGCGGTTATGTAGCTCAAGAACCACTTATAGAATCTGAATACTTAATAGCCCCAATCAAAGGTATAATAGATTATATAGACAATAGTAAAGACAATTTTAACTTGTTTGTGAAATTAGAAGACAAAATTAAAAATAAAGCTACTATAGTAACACCAGCCCATGCTACTTCGTTATATCACCCTCAATTCATATATGAATATGCAGACCCAATACCAGAAGTGAATGATTTCACAGTATCCCCTACTTTTAATTTATTAGATTCATCCGAAAGCCCTTATAATTTAACACACGAGGATTTAAATTCTGTGACTTTTAATTGGAAAGAACAAGCAGATGATGTGTGGTATAGATATATGATAATAAATGATACTGGCTCTGTAGCTAATAAATACGAATCCTGTAGAATACATGTACCTTTGAATGATGCGCCTAGTTCATTTGACCAACGTGCTACATTTACTGCAACAAACCCAATGGCAAACACTAGTTACACTGTAGATGCAACAGGTAGTGCTGTAACAAGTTATACATTACCATATTCTCAAATTGATGGATTAGCAGGGTGGGCACCAAATTTTGCTCACACTACTACAGAAAAAATAAGAGTTAGTGGTACTAATAGTGTAGTCTCAGGAGCTACAACTTTTTCAATAGTATGTCATGCTGTACCTGATAGTAGTTCAGATGCTAATAACCTTACTCTTTTCTCTTTAGGTGGAGGAGGACCTTCTATTGGGTCTAAGACAGGTATAGAATGTACACTATCTGGTAACAAACTACTATATGACCAAAAAGGATTGTCCTCTGCACTTACTGGTACTACCTATCTACCTTATGATGGTGAGACACCGATAAATGTAATAGTGGTCTTTGATGAAGACGCTGCTGGAAGTACTGATTTAAATGTTTACTTAAATGGTAAAAAAGAAATGTCAGCTACAGGTGTTGAAGCACCATCTGGTGCCGAATTTAATAACGTCGTTACTGGTTCTTTATACATAGGTGGTAGATATGATAATGCTGACCCTTTCCACGGACAAATTGAAGAATTTTGTTTTTATGATTCGGCACTAGTTGTATGTGAAGAACCCAATGAGAAAATATATAGTACTATAAACACCTTAGATTTAGATTCAAATAATAATATAGCAGGACACTTAGCTAGATTGTTTGTATTTGATTACCATAATATTAGAGGTACAAGCGCAGGACAAGTAGCGGAAAGTAATTCTGTTACGTGGAGGGCTACTACATTATGACGTTAACTTGGGATGAAGCTGTTAGTGGTAAGGTAAACGAAGAACGAACTGCCACTTTAACATTTAAAGATAATGATGTCAGAGCTGTTTATATAGATTGGGATGATGGAGAAAGCAATAAAAAAGAAGAAGCTAATTATCAATGGATTCAATTGACAGAACCAAAGACATCTCACGAAGCTAAACATACATATAATAAATCAGGTAATTTTTACCCCGTAGTTCAACTTATTAATTCTAGGGGTTTTGTATCGCGGTATTATGCTAATGAAGATAGTAATACAGATGTAACCCCTTTCTCCAAAGATACAGGAATACAACCTTGTAAAGCTAATGATGCAGAACCTTTAGCTTTTATGAAAGTAGAAAACACATTACCGGTGGCTGGTATAGATAATTCTATTTTAGAGGTAGAGGGAGCTAAAAAAGTATATGTAGCTATTGCCCCTACCCTTTCAGGACCTGAGCTTACGGGTACGGTTAAAGGAGTAAATTTATCTATAGAAGCAGTAACCCACAGAAATAAATTCGACGCTGATAATGGTGTTGAAAGTCAGATAGAGTTAGGTTCTTTATCTAAACAAGAAACCTTTACGTTTACTATAAATTTAACTACCGCAGCTAATCAATATGCAGTTTATGATTTTTTCGATACAATGAATGAACTAGAAAATGCAACCTTTTCTAAAATACTTAAATTTAAATTTAATAGTTGTAAAGCAACTTATGATACTAGTGCGACTGATTTTGTAGCCCTTGGTACTGATTACACAACCAATGAAATATTTAATAGATTAAAGATATTTTTAGTGACTAAAGCCGCTGATGGTAAATTTTATCCTATAACTTATGTTAGTGCTGGTTCTCCAATAAAGAGTGTAGATGACAACCAACATTTTAGTATTATGGATATGGGACAGAGTAGAGCGGCTGCGTCTAATATAGCTATATCTGATTATAGGTATGATAATGGTAAAGGATGGTTTAGTCCTGTTGAACAATGGTCTTTAAGTACAAATATACTCGGTACAGGCACATCAATAGGCACTAACACACAAAAACCACTCCATTATTCTTATCTCGTCAACCCTTACGGTATTAATGGTAACTCTACCACAAGCCGTGTTACTCAAGAAGTATTCCGAAATAATAGTGAATCTTTGTGGTACGTAAATGCAGATGATGATAATAAAATTAGACAAGATAGTGTAGCTTTAGATGACTATGGAAGGTTTTACGACCAATATTATATGGTAAGAAACTCTGTAGTTGCAGGAGGATTGTCTGGTAGTATAGTAACTACTAATCAGCCTGAGGTTTTCCTATGTCAACCTTCTCCTAATTGGACCGGTGCGGATTCAATTACTACCACTAATGTTACTGATTATACTTCTAAGATGAAAAATAACGGTGAGACTAATGTTATGAAATTATCTTCTATTAATACTACACCTCAACTTGATGTAGTAGGAACAGATGTTACTACTCAAGATGCAGAATATATTATATTAACATTTGATAATAAAACAAACAAAGTAGGTTTTAATATTAGTAATTACGCAAATGGTTTAATTTCTGGGTTGTCTGGGTTTACTAACGTAGCTGGATTCAAAATAGCTGGTGTAGAATATCTACATGTGGACAACCATACCGATTATAATCAAAATGCTTATTGGAAACCTTTAGAATTCAAAGATACTACGCGCATAGAAAGAGAAGTTACTGAGACGACAGAAAAAACATATCAATCATTTCACAATTCTTTAGCTAAATCTGGTTTTATATCTTATGATATGCCTACCGATTGGACAGCTGCTTCTATTAAAGATTTATGTGGTGGAGTTTATAATACCTCCTCAGGTACTCTAAATGATTGTATAGCTACAGGAAGTGATGATGTATTAGTAACTGGAACAGTTAGTGCTGGTGCTTCACCTTCAGGTTATGGCAGTATTTATAACATATCAGGGTCTGATGTGACTACAAAAATGCAAGCTAAGTTTGGAACAGGTGATAGTGCTATCGCTGAAGTAGGAAGATATAAATATGTGTTTATTGTTACTGACGCTCCCAGTGCGGCCCTTTCCAAGGGTTCAGCTTTCTGGATAGGTAGTGGAAGTAGTGATGGATGGAATGGTACTACAACCTTAAGTATTCAAGTAGGTACAGCAGATTCGTCTCCTGCATTTAATTCTAATTATGAAGTCCCAGCTATAACAACGATAACAGGTAATGTTCGTCGTATTAATATTTATGACTCTATTGTGGGCTCATCTAAGGTATTTGCTATCAATAGCACTACTAACGTAGCAGGTCAACAAACTGCTACAGGTAACGCAGAGTTAATAACTGTGGGTGGACAATATTATAATAACGGTACTTCTTACTTTAAAAATCAATATAATGCTAATCAAGCTGCTTTCACTGGTAGTTCATGGGCAACTAATGCTAAATATGTTTTGAGAATTACACTAAGTGGTACTACATCAAATGGTGATGCTGACAACGCTTGCCCTGAAGTATGGAATGTCTTTGATGCTACGCGAAGTAATACTGTGACATTAAAGTCTACTGATGATTCGGGTTATAATTTAAATTCCCTTGCTATTACAAGTGATGTAGCAATGAGAAGGACCGGTGTATACTATAGAGCTATTACACGTCAAGGTAAAACCTTTATACTTAAAACCGGAATTGGGTTAGAACAAATAGGGTTTAGTAGTAAAGCTCTTGGAGATGAGAGTAATATCAAAGCTTGGACTGAGAGTCAAAGTTCTTCTAATCCTGCTTCTATGTATGGACACTTACATATGATAAGAAAACTACAAGCTGATTCCGTTCCTGTGTATTGGGATGAACCTCAAAAAGATGGAACTTATATTAGAATATGGGGTATCGTAAGTAATCTCAATGAAACACGTAGTGTGGGTGGACCTCGTGCTCCATTATCTTATACATTTAATGTTATAATAAAAGACATTGCTCTAATTAATACCAATGGTGAACTAATGACTGATAGATTTGCTATAGGAGGAATCCAAAATGAGCGTACTTATTCCTGAGATTAGAATAGAGGGTCGTGTAGCAAATTTTATAAAAGGAGGTTATTCTCAAGCAGGAGGATTAACTGCTGCTACTTTACAGTTTAGTTTACCTGCTAGTTTCAGTGGGTATCAAAAATTATGGAATAAAGAAGTTACTTTCTTTTTAAATGCCCATGATAGTAAACCCGTATTCAGAGGTTATATAAAACGTATAAAAGAAAATTTAGAAGAAGTTGAAATATTTGCTCAAGATGCTTTAGGATATATGTTAAAAGGAGGAAATAAAGGACAGGCTTCGATTGCTCTTACTGATGATAAAAATCTAGATGGACTTACAGCAGCTAATGCTATTAGAAAGGCTTTAGTTATGGCTAAGTTAGATACTAAAATTAAAACTGACTATATAGGGGATACTTCTCCATTAGTTAGTTCGTCAGACCCCCCTCTGCGTGGAACAAAAAAAATAATTGATATTATAAAAGAATTATTAAAACGTGCTATAGACAATACAGGTTCTGTACCACGTACTAATATATTAAAAGTAGGAGATGATGGTACAAATCCTCAACTAATAATAGAATTGGAAAGTAATTTAGATTCATCTCCTATTGCACATACATTTACAGAATATAATAACATCACTAATTTAAAGATAGTTAATAAGAAAGTACCAACAATAGTGATTGTTAACGGGAAAGATGGGGTTAAAGGTACATTTACTCATGACACAGCTATAGATGCTTATGATAGAAATTATTTAGAAGTATCTAACGACAGATTAAAATCCCCAGCAGAGTGTAAAGATTTTGCTCAAAAAGTATTCAGGTCTAATCTTACTACTCAATATGAATATGGTATAGAAACCTTTGAAGGTTCTCAACTTAGTGAGAATGATGTTATTAGGGTTGAAACTGAAGACCCTAAGTTTTCTGGTAATTATAGAGTTAGAGGTAAAAAGATAGCTTTTTCAAAAGATAGTTTTGCTATTGGTATAAATATAAATAGAAAACCACCTACCTTAGCTGAGTTTATAGCACAACAAGATAATTAAGGTGTATTCATAGCTGGTGGACCACGAGGGTTACCAGTAACACCATCATCTCTTCCGTATGTAGGGGCATAGTCACCAATATTTCCTTGGCCACCTTCAGTTTCTGTTCCACCGGGATTCATAGTTCGTGCTTGTATTGTGTTAGATGGTTGAGCACCATTCCATATACCGTCTCCTAGTCTATGTACTCCATCTAATCTACCTTCTGCTGTTAGACCTGCATCTCTACCCATCTTACGACCATATCCAGTGATATCTTTTTCAAATTCCATGTTTAAATTTCACATTTATCTCCAACACAAGCAAACTCAGATTTACCTTGGGTATTGTCCTGAGTCTCATATTGTGACAATTGCTTATAATCTATTACGGGCTGAGCCTTTATAAGCCTTTCGTAGGTTCTATGGTCAATTTCCTCATACGGAGCTAATTCATATTTACCTCCAGAGTAGGGTAAGAAAGATACACCATTTATAATATCCCAATTCTGGTATACCCAATTACCTACTTCGAACCATTCATCATCTCTAACATATACAGTCATACTAGCATTATGTTCACACCAGTTATGTTGTAGATTCTTATAGTGCTTTAGTTGGTCTAGTGCAGATACATCAGTTCTAGTTATACAACCGTCAGGGGATTTGACCGGGAACTCCAATACCCATGTACTAGCATCCTTTTTAGTTTGACCATTTTCAGGATTACATTTAACACCAGCATCTCTCATCAAATTAAACAATGGGTCACGAGCTGCTATTCTATAACGACGGATATAGTATTGAGAATATCTTGGGTGAACTCCAGACGCTGAATCTACAAGTTGTGAAACAGTGCCCGATGGCTTTACACAAGTGGTCGCTGCTGGCATTTTAGTACCGAGGATGGTAGATGCTTTACGAGATATACGCAAAACACGGCTTTTAAGGGCCGCTAATGCCTCCGATGTTAATATCGAAGGGTTATCCATCTGACCGGTTAAACTAACGCCTAGAAGCGCTTCTACGTCACAATTCTTTTTCCACTCTTTTCTGAGATATGGAAAATCTGTGAATGAACTTTGTATAACACCAAGCCATGTTGCTGTTTCAACCTTGTCTAACAACGTATCAAGGTCATCGTCTTCTCTTACTACCACTTCCGAAAGGTTACAAAATTGCATATCTCGTAACATTATTTCTCCACAAGGATTAGTACCCTGTATGAGTGGAGCGTAACGACGTGAGGGGGCTTTAGCTTGTGCTGAGGAAAGATTAAATATACCTCTTTCACCAGTACCGGATTTAGCTAATGCTCCCCACTCTATAAGGAAATCAGCCGCTGAGGGCTTCTTTCTATAAATTGCACTATTATTAGCCATTGCCCTCTTAATAGGGAAAGGCCATTCTTTAGCATGTCTCATTTCTTTATCAGTTAAATCACTCAAGGATATCTGGGAACTACGTCTCACACCCCCAACAACAACAATCTCTGCTATCTGATTACATATATCATGAGCTTCTAGTGTGGTTAGTTGTCGTCCTTGCGCATTGTGCATTGTTTCACGAATAAAATCGTGTAGTTTTACTAATGGTGCTGGGCCTGATGCACGACCACCCATAGTCATAAGTCTAGCACCTTCCAATCTTATACTAGAATAATCAAAATAAATATTTTGTCCATCATAGAGGCTTCCCATAAGTGTTTTTACTGAGTCAGCCCAGCCAGCTTTAGAGTCCTCGATGAGAATCTTAGCTAATGCTTGACCGGATTTTATTTCAGGCACTTCAGGTAATTTCATTACTTCTTCTTGTTCCACTGAAAAGCCAAACCCCGTTCCACACATCAGTACATATAAACACTCGGCGAAAGCCTCGATGGAGTTAATCTTAGCAAAGGAGCAATTATAAATACAAGTATTATCAGCTTTAGCTGCTGGGCCCGCTGCCCAAAGGAAACGCATAGATGGCATTACTGCAAACTCCATCATATACTTCCTTATTTTATTTATTGTCTTTTCTGGTATATCTGGCCTTTCTGAAATTATGAAACTAATAAATCTTTCTATTGTCTCAGGCCAATCTTCTCGCCTGTTTTCTTCTTCTAACCAACGTGAATACGTTCTCTTATATATAAATTCTGCTACTTCGTTTTTAAACATTTTACCACTCCAATTGCGGTTCATTACTATAGTTTGGGCTACTATAAAAGCCTTTTTCTTATTTTAAAAATATTATTTAAAGTTTGTTAAAACTCGTTTGCCGCAAGTGCAAGGCTCATTATCCTTACACTTACAACGAGAAAGGGTTGAAAGCAACCCCATCTATGCAGTCAAGCAGGGATTACCGCCCCTACATCCAAGACACTTATACCCATCTTTATCTGGACATAACACCTTAGCTTCTGCTTTTTTGATTTCTTTTTTTGTTTCTTTTTTTGCCATATTTATAATCTCTCTATTAGTTTTCCATCTTTATCAACTTTCCACTCAAAGCCTTTAATAACTTTAGTAGTGTAAGCTTCTTCAGATTTTTCTTCTACGACTTCTTCAACAACTTCTTCTGTCTTAGCTGCTTTCTTAGCCATTATTCTGAACTCCCTGATTCTACAATCTCTGCGAATTCTTCACCAATGATTGTTGATTTATGCATCTCAGTCTCAGCCCATGGGACTATAGTTCCTGAGAGTCCTGTGATGGAATCGGTAACTCCGCTCCATGCTAGTGTTGCTATATCGTTGGGTGTATCACCTTCAGATATGTCTGCGTTCGGGACAACAGTGTCCCAGTATCCGGAAAGACCATTCGGACTGCATACAGCTCTAAATCCTACACAAACCCCTGTTGGGTCTACGTTAGGATATACTTCGTAGCGTGCTACGTATACATCTGCTTTGCATCCATCGTCTCCGGCACAATTTATAGTTATTATTGCCATAATATTTCACCTTGTTTTGTCTTCGCCAATATTACTTGCGTTTATATTTGCGTTTCGTTGCTTTCTTTTTACCTTTAGATTTTACTTTAGTGGGTAGTTTAGCACCTTTCGGTGTTTCACTCTCCCACTTCTTTGCCATCTTCGGCTTGTTCTTGTACATCCAAGCTCTCTGTTTCTGACTCTTGAACGGCATTTTCTTGCTCCTGTTGTAGTTTAGTTAGATAAGCTTGCCAATCTTGAACTAATTCGTTTTCCTCAACAAATGTTTCTACAATCTTTGCGTTCTGCTGTAAAGCTTCCTGCATTTGTATTGCTTGTTGTTCTGTTTGTTGAAGTCTTTCACCCAGTTGTCTGGTTTGACCTACTAACCAATTCAAGTTCTCACTTGTCTGTGCTGGTCCTTGACTTGTATCAAAGTCCTTGACCCATGCTTCTACATCGTTCATACGTTTCTCTAGTCTTTTTAATGTTACCATAGTTGACCTCACTTCATATGCAAGTACATTTATCCTTACATACTTTCATTTGTATTAACTTATCCTTTGAATATCTATTTAAAGCTTTCTGTCTCATATTATCTATGATGTGTCCAGCCTTATCTGGTTCATCAGTATACCAACCCCAGTCTCGGCCGGGCTCGTTATAGATACTCTCGAATATAAAATGAATGTCACGGTTGGAGTATCCTGCATTGATTAACTCCATACCAATTATCTTATTTTCCTCGTGGCTGCTATGTCCACGCTCTATATTATGCTCTATTAGCTCTATTACGCATTTTCTAGGGGGCATAATATAATCATGCTGTATAGAGCTATGCTTAATAGGGCTTACATTATCGTTAATTTTATCTAATAGGTAAGCTATGCTTAATGATACATTATGCTTAACTTCCTTTTCATCACACATATACTCCACAAAATGTCTAAAAGCTTTTTTACTCTTATTGGTCTCAAACTTCTCAGTTCGTGGCTCTAAAGCCATACCATATATCTCTTCAATAGACATCTTCATTACTTCTTCTACGCTAAGTTGTATACACCACACCCCAGTAGGTTCATTATTAATCTTAGATATATATTGTGTGTTAGGTATTCTTCTTAAACAAGCTACACTATTATTAATACACGCTTGGTCTAATGTCTTAAGTTTGTATTTCTCTTTTAAGAATGTTAAGTAATTTCTTAGCATGTCTCTTTTGATAGTATCCGACAAGTCCACGTGGGAGTATAGGTCTATATTCATTTGAAAGCCCTTCCCCCCTGTAAGATATATCCTCGGGATTATTCCGTTCGGCTTGCAGTATTTTCTTATGAATTTTCTTACGTCCATTAAACATTTTTTTACATCCTTTTCATCATCGAAATCAAACCATATAGTATTTAATACAGCAGAATCATAATTAGTTTTACCTTCTGCTCTATCTATGGTATCATCGAACACATATACACTAGTATAACAGTTCTTCTTACCACTAAATTCTTTTATTTTTCCTTCAAGTTGGTCGATGTTGTAACATCTTGCAATTCTTGCTGGGATTCCGAATTCTCTAAAATACATAATTTATTCCTTGTTGGTTCTATTAAAGCATCACCTGCTTTTTCTAATACTTCTATACTCTGGCACCAATCACGAGGTATAGCCATTATATCTACACCATCACACTGGGAACCATGCATTACTAACACGATAGCTTTATCATCTTTAGCTACTAATTCTCCAAGAGTCTCACATTGAGTGAGATGTTCGGAGGGGTTTTCTGCATTTATTTTCATCTGTTTCCACGTACTTGCGGCGTCATTCCATGTGACTTTAACATATGGACCTACTGCACCTATTGTTTGGACTTCTTCACTTTCCATTCTTTCCATTCCTCGAACATATCTGCTACTATATTTAAATCACTATCATGTTTATAGTATTTAGCATTTGGGGGTGTTTCAGTAACCATAACAGGATTATAAGGTCTATCAAACAATAACCTACTATATGGAATTTGATTATCAGCTAGCCATTCTTTAGTGGCCATGACCCAATCTAATGAGTTTGGTCTTTTACACCAGATAGTTATATGGTGTTCATTCTGCATTAACCACATCATAAATTCCTTTACGTTAGTTAATACTTTTGCGCGCTCTACATCATGGTAGTCTTTACAAGGAGTACATATTACTCCATCCATTCCAAATACTAGGTTCATTTCTTTATCTCCGGGGTTATTTTATTAACCCATTTTATCCATTTCTTTCCTATAACATCCCAACTATATTTATCAACAGCGTGTTTTCGTGCAGCTTTAGCAGCTGCCATACGCTTATTAGGGTTTTTATAATAATACTCGAGAGCTTCACATATAGCATTCTCACTACATATAGCTCTTTGTGGTGCTGCTCTTGCAGGAGTATCCCACCACATATCTTTATAAGGTAATAATATACCTCTCTCACAAATATCTTCTTCTTCTAGATAGTCTCTTCCATTAGGACCAGCATCATTATGATGTCCACCAACGGGATACATAGGTACTTCCTCATTTTCAGCATCCTCACATTTAACTAGCTCATAACCTGTGGTATAATTAGTAACACATATAGGTACTCCACACGACATGGCTTCTAATGTAGGTATACCAAACCCTTCTCCAGCAGTAGGTAGAACAAAAACATCCATACAATTGTATAAATTAGCCATTCCTACTTCATCTAGAGCTTCTCCTCTATCTAATACTCCCATCATAGGAGGCATTAGATATTCTTTTATATCATACTGCTCAGCAAACTCTGGAAATTTCCATCCCATAGAATCATTCCAATCCATATGCAACATCAATTTAACTTGGTCTGGGCTGAGGTTGTTTCTCTTAACGAACTGAGCAAATCCCTTTATTAAACGTGGTATGTTTTTACGGTGTTGGTTTCGTGCCACACAACCTACTACAAATGCGTCTGGTTTATCTAATTTACCATACTTTGGATTTAGTATGGGTTTGAATAATCCTGTATCTACTCCATGTGGTATGTATGTGGTTTCTTTATTAAAATCTTTAAGTAGTCCCTGTTGACCATATCGGGACATTGCTATACCGTACTCAATATTATCTAATTGTCGTTGCCATGCTGGTATAGATGGTTCTCCATCATAAGGGATAATACAAGCGAATTTCCACGGACTGCCCTTGGACAATTCTTTAAAAGCTTCATTCATCATTGTAGTTCTTTCTTTTCTATTAAATGGTTTATCTGTTTCTGGGTTTAAAAAAGGCATCTGTACGTGAGTAGGGGTTTTAGAATCAGTTATGTGTTTAAACATTTGAAAATCTAAATGTCCTAAAACTAAATCTGGTTTAAATAACTTAACCCAGTGTGGGAAAGACTTTTCTCCGAACCTTTCTTGGCCCGGGTACATAATAGGTAATTGTTCAAAATATACTTGCTTCTCAGTCTGACCTAATGGCCAAGGAGTATACCACTTACTGTGTCTATCATTCTGACACCCCGCATATCCTATATGGTGTCCTTCCTCATGTAGTATAGCACTGACATTTTTTGTATTAGTTCCAAATCCAGTTGGTGCCCATGCACTATCTGAGACTGGCATTATTCTTAACTTACCTTTTTTAGGTCTATCGAATTCTAATTCTTCAACATATTGACCTACGGTATTCTGATTGTTTTGTTTAAACTGTGTGTTGTTCATCTATTAACCTCTATTGTTTTATAGCTATAATATCTCTTTTATTAACAATAACGGTGCCCTTATCTCCTGTAAGGTATACAAAATTTTCATCATCATTCGTTATCATTCCTCTTCCAACTTTCGTCCTTTCTTCTTCACGCCAAACCACTTTGACTTCCGCGTCTGACAAAAATGCCGACAATGGTTTTGTTTCTTTTTCATCCATTTTATCACTTTCCCGAAGGGTCGGAGCAGCAAACGTGCTGTCCGTATAGTAATTATATTCTAAGTTAGTATATAAAGTTTGTGGCATCCTTAATCAACTTCTTTATTAAATTTTTATCTGTTATTTCACTAGTGTCGTTCTTTATTCTCCATACAGCAATTTGTAATTGTTGTTCTGGTGTTGAACTCAAAATCATACTATTAGCCTGTCTTGATATAAATCTTATGTTACCTTTGATATATCCTTTAGTAGGGTCTATCCTATCTACAGATTTACTATTATAACGACCTCCTTTCCCCCTCGCCATAAAGTCATAAGGTATACCTAATGCAGGACATATTTCCTTCTCGGGATTCCAATAATCAAAACGTGTATACCCCATTATGTCCATTAAATATTGTCTATCTATATTATGTTCCAAACCTCTTAAACGAGCTCGTGTCCTCGTTGATGATATACAACCTATAGTCCAATAAGAAGGTGATATACTTCTAAGGGTCTGTCTATATAATGAGTCCTTTTCATCAATCCCTTCTAGTTCAGGCCATCTTCTGAGTTTAAGTTCTTTTGGTATATCACTACGCTGTCGCTTTCCTTTCTTTACTGGTTTTCTCCAATATCCATTTTTAGTTTTTAATTTATATAACTCTTCACCTAAAGCTTTATCACCTTTATAATCCTTTGGTTTTAAATTAGGGCCACCAGATTCACAACCGTCTTTCCGTTTCATATCCACTCCGCCAACGATTGTTGTTTTTTATCTAACATGGTTAAAGGAGGCTTCTTCTTAACATACTCTTTTAACCCAAATTTTATAAGTAGGTTAGATATTGTATCCCAATAGTAGGTGATGTCTATCTCTTCGACTGACTTTATCTGTTCTTTTAATCTATATCCTTCTTTAGTTTTAGCATAAAAGTATGTAGTGCCTTCAGCAGGTTCCATACCTATTTGTTTACCAAGATTCATTAATTGAACTGTTAGGTCTGTTTCTGATTTATAATCATCATAACCTCTATTGGTAGACCTACGCATTATAAAATCTTCTAACTTATATTCTTCTAAATCATATAACTTATCGACAAAAGAATTTGTAACGGTATTATTTAATCGCGCGTCTGCTAACCTATCTAATACCTTATTATAGAATATAGAGCGACTCTTCGACTTGAAGGTGCTTCCATGCTTCGTAACACTACCATCCAAATTACGTAATATGTAATTACCTACTTGTATCCATACCCCTTCTTGGAAGACATCTTTATCCATTGTGATGTTTTCAGATTCAGTGAAGGGTAGGTGATGTTTCATTAACATCTGTAATCGTTTTGTTAACCAATCAACATCCACATCAACATTAGTATTAATCCCATCTGTATGTACATATACCACAGAATCTGGCCCATATCTTGCACGGATGATGTCGACACCCGCAAGGAGTAACCAACGGGCAATTGCAGTAATAGCAATACCGACGCCCATATCGCCGTAAGAAACATAAGGATTAGCATTTGCACCATAGAAAGTGTTCACCATTATTTTAAGAGCATCGGACTTACTCTTATCCTCTTTAGTTTTACCAAGTTTATAAGGCTTTCGCATTTCTTTGAATTCCTTACACATAGTATATAAGCAGCTCTTCTTATCTATATCTATATTAAGCATCAAACGCTTGTTAACTTTGTTATCAGGCACATATAGTATACCATCCTTAAATTCTACATTTGGACTATAGTCATCATAGCCTATAATCTTTGTTGTGTCGGGCCCTAAGTTGAGAGCCATCGCTATAGAGGGGTAATATGAACTGAAATCTACTTTATAGTTCTCAGCTTCATAACCCTGTTTATAAAGCTCTATGTGGGCAGCCTGATAATTACCTTTTTCAAACCTAAATATATCAGGATGGCGCTCTTTGTTTCTATCAAGCGCTACTATGCCCTGCTCGAATAAGCTCCTCCCCTGCAATATTTTCGTAATATAGCTACTGGGGGCGTTTACATAGGTTGCCAAAGGGACGCTTAGAACCTCTGCTACGTATTTTATTTGTGGGAAGTAGTGGTTGTACATATATAGCGTACAATCTACATCTGACAATACATAGTCTTCGATTTCTTTTAGGGTGTAATCCATCAAAGTCTTGGTTGCAAAGTCGAGCTCAATAGGTTCTAGGCCGAAGGCCTGTGAAACTTGTTTGAGTCCACGGGGTAAACCTGATAGGGAATAATCAAGTCTGGCCCAACGTAGTAGGTCTAATATAACGCGACCCCCGGCGTTCATCTTCAGTTCTCTGTTGTCTCTAGGAGGTTCATACCCCCAGCTAGACCCATCTCGGTTGAGATGTTTTTTATATTGTGCTTCGTTTATATGATTATAACGTACTCTGTGGAGAATTTGTGGAATATCATAGCCCACAAGATTCCACCCCGTAATAATGTCAGGGTCATACTCCTGTATATAATTTGCGAAGTCCCATAATAATTTGCTATCATCTTCAGTCTCGTTGTCCCATAGGAACACTTTGCGCTCTCCGGTAGAAGTGACAATGCCAATGGCAACGATAGGGTACTTCTCTCCAAAAGGAAAGGTACCATCGGGGGAGTGTGTTTCTATATCAAACACAAGGCATTTAACATCTTTGTCGTTAGGGTAGTCTGCAAAGAACTTAGGATGTTCAATACATAACCTTTCGAGTAATGCTTCTCTTCCACCATCAAAGAGTGCGTGGCGTGGAACGTGTTCCTTACCGGGTATATAGAGGTGTTTCTTTAGCTGAACTGTTTCATTAGAGGCTATCAGCTTTTTTGTCTCCCCATTTTTGTCCTCAGTATAGTAGTACGGGATGTACGGAGACTCTACAGCCTCAGCTTCCCCATTCCTATACATCTTGACCATCAATTTTTTAGTCTCAAGATTTATTGTGCGTTTATTAATACTGGCAATTAGTGGTACTTTCATAGTTTCTTATTTATTTCTTTTAAGAGTGCATATATCTTTCTGAGATATGCCGCCGATGGGTCCATTGGTGTTGCTTTAACCATTAGTCCTCCTCTGGTGTTACATTAATTGTCTTAGGAGGAGTTAGTATTTCATCCTCTGCTTCTACTTCCCACATATCTATTAGTGTAACAGCATCTTGTATGGCCTTACCCCATGCTCGGTGTATAGTTGCTACTTCTTCCATTTCTGTATCGCCTTTTATTTCAGGGTTAAACTGACCCGCCATATCATAATGGAAATAACTAGCCTTAGTTAGTAGTTCCATCCATTGTTTGCGTTCGTCGTCTGTAGATACAGTTAGTTTCTTTATTTCAACACTCATCTCTATACGCCTTTTGTTGGTCTGGTGTCATTCTACTAAATAGTTTATCCATATTGTTGACCATTAGTTCTGATATCTTAATGTTATATACATCACATAATCTTGTGAGATACCATAAAACATCTCCCATTTCATCTATGATAAGGTCTTCGTTATTAACACGGTCTCTTATCTCTTTTTTAAATGCACCACCTACTTCTCCGGCTTCGTTCATTAAACCTATCATTAGGTATTCTTTTTCTCTACGTTTAGGATATTTTGCTGTCTTACGAGTAAAATCCATATACGTTGTTTCTATTCCACTTACCATATATTCAATTCCTCAGGGATTTTATGGAGGACCCTGTTCCTCTCAGTAGGGAGATATCTGTATACTAAGTCTGCCTTCTGGTCACTTTGTATAACCCAAGGCTTAACTATGATTAAATCATTCTCTCTACACCACATTCTTTTCTTTAGTTTACCACCAATTCTAATCATGCGGGTTTTATTATCACTACAAAGGGCTCTCATTCTAGAGCCCCCTGACATATCTACAACCACAGCGAATAGTTCATCTCTCTTAGGTAATCTAATCTTTCTTGTAAAATTCTCTGATGGTTTCGTATTCTTTTTCATTATAATCTCCTTCTGCATGAAGTAAAAACTCTTCATATGTCTTATGTTGAGAATCCTTAGAAGTCTTAAAGACCTTAGGATAATCACCATCACTCACATCTACCGCTGTCTTTGCTCTCTCACCCAATTCAATGTTGTCCCCGCTAAACGGGTCAATAATTTGGATACGGCTACAACTGCGCCCAATGTATTCTTCAGCCACTTCAGGCCACTCTTTTCGTATAAACTCTTTTGTTTCTTCAATTAAATCACTCCAATTTATTTTTGATACTGGTTCTGCTATGAGAGGACTCTTGTAATATAATTTAGTTTTTCCTCCTTCATCATCTACTTCTAAGAAACCAGTCATTATTAAACCTACTAATACAGGTCTCAGTTTAGTAAAGGGTAATCCGGCAGCCTTCGCTGCCTTCTTTAATTCACCTTCAGACATCTTTACAGTCTCACTATCAGCAAAACCAAATTTATCTAGACGTGTCTCTGGAAATAGTTTAAGGATGTCTGTTCCGTGTGCTGGCATATGCAAACACTCTTCTACAAATGAATTAAGGTATATGCGCAACCCTAACCAATTATGTTTTGGACTTACAAGCCCATATCTAATCCCATCTTTCTCTACCCTCGTTATTTCATCAGGATAAAATCGTGCAATAGCATTAATTAATCTTAATAAGTATTGAACTTTAGACCTTGATACTGGAAATGCTGAGGGTATGGCATCAAATAAGAAAGGAGCACAAGGGTTTTTAATTATGGTAGCGTCATCTTCATCCCTCTCCCTAAGTGTTTGGTGTATATGTTTCTTAAGTTGTTCGATTTCAGAATCCTTCATAGAGGACATAGTAGCTTTAGGTAGCGCTGAATTCATTAGTTTATGTTTAACTACTAGTTCAGTTTGCTTAACAGTAGGGTTAGTATGCATAATCATACATCTTCTTTCCAACTCAGCATCAAACATAGCTGAACCTTTATCATTCTCCACTGCTACTGCCATTAATACATATTTAGGATGTAGCCATTGACCTACTGTGGCTTTGATTGTTACATCAGTCCTTTTACGTTCTGCTGTTCTACCGTCAGCCCATGTCTTTATTATTTCCATAACCCCTTCTGGTATTTTTTGTGCCTCAGGTATAAAAACAAATCTTGCTTTATTAATTTTCTCTTCGTCATACCATATAGCAGTTTCTGACATATGTTCTACAGTATATACATAACCTTCTGGAAGTAGATTACCTATAGCCTCCATTAGTACTGTCTTACCTGTTCCACTATATGCTTTAATACAAAAATTAGTATCTTCTAGAATATATGAAAGACTTGTTGTTAGGGCTAGGGCATCCTCTCCTAGAATAGGGAATAGCGTTCCGTCTGATTTTTTTGCGTTGTGGAAATACCTAAGTAAATCGTATATTTCAAATCTTTTCATATCCATTTTTCCTTAGCATTCATTAAATTGAGAACATTATGTTCACAAAGTTTCACTGCATACTTTTTGAGTTCCTTTTCTGGGATGGCTGGGAATTGTTCTTTGAGTATTAAGAATAAATCTATCATACTCATTGGTTCCCCATTTTTATCCTTGAGATATTCAACTACCTCCTCTGGAACCACCCATCTAAAGGACTGTTCATCACTGTTGGTTAAACTTGGTCTAAACTTCTCAGCCACGAAAGCGTCGCTCTCAGTTGGCTCTATAATATATCCGTTTGCTTCTCTACCGAAAGTGGTCTTAACCTTACCTTTTTGAAATTCAAAAACTAAATCTGTAGGGTTAGTTCCATTCTCTATAAGTGTAGAAAACAATCGTTGAGCTTGGGTGTGTGATGCCACTGTTAGTGTTAAGTATTTTATTTCTTTCATTTCATTTAAATAAATACCATAAGTAAATTCATTTATTTTAGGTGTTCCATTTTTACAAAATACACATTCACCTTCTTTAGCCCAACATTTGTTTCTACGTTTGTTAGTAGGATTCCAATGTTTAACCCTATGGATTGGTGCTATAAAAGCAAATTGCCCTAGAGCCTTCATCGAATCTTCGAGCCATACTCTCTGACTCTTGGGCGATTGTATCCAATCGTCGTGACTACTCATTCTATCTCAATTTTCTTTGATGATGTCTTCTCTTTCTTTTCAATAACTAAATCGAGTATACCATTTACCATAGTAGCTTGTGTTGACTCTGGGTCTAGTTCAAACTTAAATGTTTCTTCCCATCTAAAGTTCTTCCTGTCAGAGTTAGCAGCTATGCTTACAGTTCTACTACTTACCTCAACGTCGACTTGTTCTTTATCCAACCCAGCTAATTCTGCTGTGATGGTTACAGTTCCATTCTCTTCACTTACTGAGACATCTTTTCTTTTCAATGTTGAGAGTGCGTGTTGACCTGAGGGGACTCTCTCTATCTGAGACAATAAGTCCATCCACATATCTAACATACGGTCTCCATCTCTTCCATACATGATTAGTCCTCCATACTACTAGTAGATGGTCCATCTGCCACACGCTTCATTAATCTGAAGTATGGTTTGTTGGAACCTTCTTTCCAATAAGTATTTCTGAACATAACAAATTCGTCTCCACCTTCAGATTTACCTGAATAATAGACGTTTCCGTTCTTATCTGTGTTCCGGAACAATCCGGCTCTTAGTTCTAATCCACTTTTTCCTTCTGCCATTTTATCTCTCCTTTTTTTTATCCATGCATATTACCGTGCACAGAAGCGGTTTTGATATCAATCTCTAATAGTTTTTCACCATATGCTGAGATTAATTTATCTAGTGTTTCATTAAAGAAAGCTCTAACATCTATATCTTCGTTAGGCGCTACCTCTAATTGAAATGTCCCGATGCGTAAAAGATGTGTCATCTTATTTGCATCCATTTTAGCCATCATTAATTGACCAGCCATATCTCCCATATCTACTTCAGAAGATGAATCTGTCATCGATGACCTCCAACTTTATTAATATTTTCCTTAGGTTCTTTACCATCCCTTGTGTTTCTCCAATCTTGTTTTCCAAATCATCAAACCGTTGACTCATCTTATCTATTCTAGCTAAGACATCCTCCACGTTCTGAACAAATGGAAACCAATTACTTTCTTCACTATACCTTGCGTTTCTTTGACGGATTTCTTCTGCCCACCTTGTGTGGTGGTTTGCTTCCGCCTTTCTGTCTTCTTCTATTGTCATTGTTTTGATTCCTTTTTAGTTGTTTCATGAGTATTTTGTTCTTACGTGGGTTCACATGATAACCCTGTCCAGTCCAACCATCGATATAATGTCGGATGTAACCCATCCAATAATCACGACAGTTTTCCTCAGTTGGTTCTAAACCTCTCATTATACATTTTTCTTTGAGACGTTGAACCATCTTACCGTTCTTACCTTTTGCCCATATACGGTCAAAGGCTATCCAGCGTTCATTCATTTATTATCTCCGCAGTGGGGACAATTAAACTTACTTACCTTCTTCATACCTACATAGTCTCCACCACATCTAATACATCTCATAATTGTTGGCTACCTCCAATTATTCTATAACATTCGAAGCAGTATGGGTAACCAGCAGTATCTTTATAGATAGCATAGCGTGGGTCTAGTTCCCATTTCTTACAGAGATTACACTTCATCCGAACATACTCCCTGTGTATGACTCCTGCTGAGGGGATGAATGTGCCTTTGGTGAGAACACTTCTGGAGCATTCTCTTTAGCGGCTTTAACCATAATCTCTAATACTTTGACGTAAGCTATAATGGCCATCTCTTGCCATTTTTCTAATTGATATGTCTTAGATATTTTTTCTAAGTCTACACCTATCTTCATTATATCTATAGAGTCCATAGCTTTAACTAATATTTCCCATTGTAATTGTTCTTCATTAGTCATAAGTTTGGCTACATTCAATCCTTGCTCATCATCTTTGGCGGCTTTCAAAAAGCCATTTAATAATTCATTCATTATTACTCCGACACTACCAATCTATCTAATCTATATGCTCTAGCGTGTTGCTTGAACTGAGAAGTATATTGTTTTAAATTGTATCTATTATCTTTACCGATAACATAGAACTTACCTTTTGATGATATTCTAATATCTTCGGGTAAGATTTTCCTTACAGACTCAGAATCTTTATCATGTTTCCATGAATCAAAATTAAATTGAGTCCTGTTTACAGGGTCGTATTGAATACTTACCTGCTTGTGCTTTCCTGTCTGTTGGTAATGCTTAATTGCATCCATCAGACAATTGATTTGTTGATTTCTATTCATTTTAATCACTGTTATGTCTCCAAAACCACCTACCTATATAAAGGTTTTGGTAGCTGAACTGAGACGTTCATTTTTTACATTTTGCGCAGTATTTTTGGCCTTCGTATGTGTAAATCATACACCTGCCGAAACAGGCTGGACACTCTGTGAATATTCTACTCATATTTCGTTAACCATTATATTATAAATAGACCACCCTAATAAGAGTATGCCTACAACGAAGTAAAATATTACCCAACTATAGTAGTTTATTATTTTCATTATATTTTTCTTTTCCTTTTTTATCTGAGGGATTTGTGCTCTGAAATGAGGTAATGCTTTCCAACAATCATCACATAGATAGGCTCTCAAATGAGGTTCTTCAC
>Ga0208012_1000122_pt1 | contig 32154 bp, 44 predicted proteins | sample 15BtaG_FD_184090 | JGI IMG/M metagenome (GOLD analysis project Ga0208012, IMG submission 184090) | Marine viral communities from the Subarctic Pacific Ocean - 15B_ETSP_OMZ_AT15312_CsCl metaG (SPAdes) (version 2) | ecosystem: Environmental > Aquatic > Marine > Oceanic | place: Pacific Ocean... | reverse complement strand
GTCTGCCGTTCCTCGCCCATTTAATCCGTTAAGGATGCCGACAAAACCAAGGTGTTCTTCTATCTCTTCGAGTAAGAAAGAAGCACCCCAGTTGTTGTTGTATGTGTATTTAGGCACTATTTAGCCCTCCCCTTATCTTCGGGAAACCCCAAAGGACAAGTTGGTAGTAGACGACAAAGTCTTCCCTCGGATCTCCTTGATCCCGGTAGGACTCGACTTCAAATAGACTCGCCCGCCTGGGGGAATCTGGAGGAAGTCACCCGAGTTGTGTAGATTGGGACAGTAGATCTGGGCTGCGATAGTCTCAGAGATGGCGACTTCGAGGTAGACCTCAGAAGCTCCCGCAGCAAGAACAAAGAATGGTGCGACGTCTGACGTAGTGGTCAGTGCCGCTACCCCTGCTGATATATCAGCCATGGGATTTCTCCTAATATTAGGATTGTGTACAAAAAAACCCGCCTAGGAATCTAGACAGGCTTTCATTTTAGCACTAGGAAAGAGGGATGCTACAGGTGTTTTTTGCCTTCTTGGGGGTTAATAAACAGTGCGAGTCCCCGCTCTGATCGTAGATCAAGGCGTTCCCAGTCTCCTAAGAGCTTCTTGATTGTCTTCTGCTCCCCGGACCTCCTGGTATCGTGGATCAATACCAGAGGAGCTAATTGCATTGCAACCTTTGTAGTGTGATACCGGCTGCAGTGGATCAGTCCTTTTAGTCTGAGTCAGTTCTACGTGGACACTCACAAGTAAATATCTCCAATCACCATCCCTAAAGGTATCCCCACTAAACCACCAATAACTAATCCAATTAACAAAGTAAGTAGCATCTCATTTTTCCTCCGGGTTATCTGCTAAGGCGTGACACTCAAGGCAAAGGGGTTCAACGTCCATCCAATGCTCAAACTCGTCGCGGTTACTTCCCATGATCTTCCTCCAGGGCAGGTGGCGCGGGTACGGGCCTTCGCAGCTGCTCTTCGTCCTCGATCATATCCCGACAGCATCGCCCCACAGTGCGTGTTTCCTGGACTCCGGGATCATACCCAAAGTACAGCCCAGTAAGGTGATTAACGGGCTTGCCGCATATCTCGCAGCGTCGTTCTTCTGTCATTTTTTTTAGCTGTCCGTGCCTTCAAGTGACGAAAAGATTTCCTGAGGAAATGTCCACGTGGAGCGATTATAACGGCACGCAACGGATAATCCTAATAACCGGACATTTCCTGAGGAAATCTTTTCGTCACTTGAGACCCATTTCGCGACCCATTTGGAACGTCCAGAGCCACCGGATTGTGCGCCAAAATCGCCACATCAGGACATTTACCGAGACGCTCAATTCCAGCCTGGGGTGGCGCCGATAGCGGAAGTACGGAGGCAATTTGGACGCCTCGTAACTTAACCACGACGGAGTGTAAATCATGTGCCGAACCATCAGTCTCTTTAATCACAAAGGTGGTGTCGCTAAGTCGATGTCCACCGTCCACATTGCCAGCGAGCTTGGCAAACGTGGGAACCGCGTCCTGGTCGTTGATACCGACCTGCAAGGGGACGCCAGCAACTTCTTCTGCACCGAACCGCCAGAAGGCCTCACCTGGACCATGGCGGACATCATTCGGGACGAGCAGGACGTGCCTCTCGACGAACTGATCCGCGTTTCGCGACAACCCTTTGTCAAAATTGCTCCGGCAGACATTCGCATCGGGGCGGTCGAGAAAGTGGACGACTTCTATGATGACGACACTTCGCTCGTTATCAGGGACATGATCGAGGAAGTAGCCGACGACTTCGACTACGCCATCCTCGACTGCCCGCCACGGCCGTATCTAACCAGCTACGCCACACTCCTGGCCTCGGACCTGGCCGTACTCCCGATCGCCCCGTCGATCCACTGCTTCCGTGCCATTCCGCGGATGCGGCACGACATCGCACGAGCCCGAGGCACCAACCCTGGGCTACAGTTCTGTGCCTTCGCCTCCTTGTTCAAACGCACCAAGGTTTCCCGGCAGTTCGCGCAAGCGATCGCCAACGCGTTCAACGGCGACGAGCATGTGCTAAAGACCTCCATCCCCATCAAAGCGGCGATCGAGGAAGCCTACAACCTATCCATGGCGGTCACATCGGCGGACTTCACCGGACTCACGGGCGGACGCAAAGGTCGTCTTGAGGCCGCCCAGTTGTACATCTCCCTTGTTGATGAAATCCTAGAACGATTGGAGGTCTCCCATGCCCAAGCAGCCTAACATCGCTGCCGCTGTATCCAACGCCGTTGGGCTCTCCGCCCAGCCCACGCCACCCGCTACTGCTAGCAAAGACTCTCGCCGCCTGATCGGCCTCAAGAAGCCGACCAGGGCAGGGGGCCACTACACCCTGATGCTCGACCGCATCCAGCCACATAAGGGCCAGGTGCGGCAAAAAGGCCGAGAGGAGGTCGAAGACCTGGTAGACAGCTTCGATGAGCTGGGTATCCTCCAGCCGATCACCGTGATCTGGATGGGTGACGAGGCTGATCACTGGCGTATCCTCCTGGGCGAGCGTCGCTACCGTGCGGCACTGCAAGCCGGGTTGGATACCATCCCAGTCACCTTCGGGGCGGACGACGAGAAGGTCACACTCAAGCAACTCGCTGAGAACTACGCTCGCAAGCCAACGCACCCCGTGAATATCATCCAGGCGATCTCCAGCGAACTCGACAAGGGTCGCCAGGGTATCGAGATCTCCCGCGCCACCGGCATCCCCGCACCGCGGGTCTCTAAGGCCAAGCAGATGCTCAAGCTGCCCAAGCCTACGCTGGTGGCCGCTCTGGAGATAGCCAACCTCTCGATCGAGAAGCTCTACAGCCTGCGGGAACTCTCCCCCGAGAATCAGCTCAAGAGCCTCGACGGGACCTACACCAAGGCAGAGGTGAAAGAGGTCATCGAGGACGCGGCCAAGGCGACACGCTCGGATACGCCGCCGCGAGTCACCACAGCTCGGGGCTTCAAGCATTCCCGCAAGACCCGCAACGGAGCCCGAGTAACTATCAGCCTGGGCAAGGATGTTCTACCCACGCAGCAAGTGGACAAGATCATCGAAGCCCTGGCCGAAGAGCTGCAGTTGTTCCAGGACCAGGGTAAGAAAGCCTTGGAAGCTCCCAACAGCAAACCGCAGAAGGAGTTACCCGCAGCTGCGTAAGACGTTCCCGTAATGAAAACATGGACGTTTTCCTTACAAGACTTAGGAGGCCGCAGAGGTGTTCACCACACCTTTGGCGGCCTCTTTTTTTGCTAGCACCGCTTCTAGTGTACTAACCGGTACAGATCGCATAATCATCGCGTTTTGCGATTTACGCCCAGAAGGCTGCCAGCGCTACGCACATCTCTCGGAGATTATTGCCTGTGATCGCATTCACGCGTTCCCGGAGATTCCCGATCGACCGAGGAGATACATCGAGCCGGACCTGGATCTCCTTGTTCGTATAGAGCTGACCACGGAGAAGACAGTACTCTCGCTGTCTCTCGGACAACTGAGCATATTCCACAGGCACCCGGACGGCCATGCTAACAATCTCTCCCCCTATAGAGGCACACGGGAACAACCGCGTTAGCCAATACTGCACCTGGCCGTTTAACAAAAACAGCGCACCAAAACAGGGCACGTATGTCCCCTTGCCCGCAAGAAGATACGCATCCCGCACCTTGGCGGCCTCCTCAATGCCGAGAGCAAAAACCCACGGGTATGCCCCGTTTGCCGCAGAAGCATCAACCCCGGAGAGATATTGAGAGTACATCATTATCTGCCCGTCTCGCCGGTGTCTACCCACATGCTTCCTGCTCATTCGACTTCCCACTGTCTAGACATTTCCTGATAAAACCCACATACCTACCCCCACCAGCGCACATACCTACCCCCCACCAGCGACTGCCGGAACAACCGCAAGTTTGCCGACATCGCCCGTTGATTGCAGGCTACCGCCGGTTAAAATTACAGCTCCCGACTAGAGAATCCAGTTAAGCTAATATGCAGCCACTAAGGGAAATTGCAACTAACCCAAATTACTTTGCGGTAAATACCACCCCGGGGACCACCGCTAGGGAGAACGAAGCAGACAGAAGCGTGAGACAGGGGTACACCAACCGGCCGCCGATCGGCCACACTCACAACCCGTGCGACTGCACGGACAAACCCCGCTAGCATCGCTAGCAACTTAATTCCCAAAAATCAGCATATTGCTATTGGCACGATTGTGCCGATCAGCATAATCATGCCGCCTCTATAGGCGGTTAGGGATACCGGTATGGATACACAACAAGACAAACGGAATATGTTCGCAGAGGATACTGCGCACACCCCGGGCCAGTCCGGGCAGCGACTCGATGAGGGTCAGTCGCTGCCCGAGGCTGGACGGACCATCACCTCGCGAGAGGCGAAGTCCCTTACGCAGTATGTGCCCCTGCTTGTCGACATTTACAAAAACCCAGCCATCAAAGAGGCTGCCTACACGCTGGGGCTCTTACTCTTTCACCTCGATCGGGACGGCCTGACGACATTCAAGTCCACCGAGACCCTGGCGAAGATCGCCAAGAGATCCCCTAACACGATCAAAGCTCACCTCAAGACACTGCAGGCAGCTGGGCTCATAACCCGCAAGCGACAGAAGGGGCTGCGGGTGATCACACTCACCAAGCACAAGTCCGAGTTCCTCAACCTGAAGAAGCACAAGATCCTCCCGTTGCCGCACTACGCGATCGAGCCGTACGAACTCTCCTGGGGACCTGCAGTGACTCTCGCCGCTGTCCTGTATACAGGACAGCACTCCGCAAACCGCCCTGCGGAGCATTACCCGACCAACGAAGGCCTGGCAGAACTGACCGGCCTGACCGAGAGGGGAGTGCGGAAAGCCCTAAAGAAACTCGAAGACCTACGGCTTATTACCCGAGCAAAAGAACGCAATCGTGTGGAAACACTGCTGCTACACCCCCAGTTGGATAAGCCGGAACAAACCGTACCTAGACCAGAGGACCCGGAACATTTTGTACTTAGGGTCGTCACCCCGGAACAAACCATACTTGGACCGGGTGGCGCAAGTCCGATTGGTTCCCTGGAACAAACCGTACCTATTCCCCGGAACGAATTGCCCCCTAATAAAGAAGACTTAAATAACTCTAACCAACAACCAACCAACACAAGAGCTGGTGTGGTGGTTGGAGATATAGAAATTCCTCAAAGCCTGCAGCAGGCTGCAGGTAGATGGCTCAGGAACCACCGCTCCCGAGCCGACCTGCTTGGCCTCAACGACGTCAACGTGGTCATCGCGATCTACGTCTGCTGCAAATCGACCAGCTTCCCCGAGTTCAACGAGACCCGTGCCAAGCTCCTGGTCCGAGAGACCATCGCCGCCGCCAACGATAGCAATGCTACCAACTCGGCAGGGCGAGTCATCAGCAAAGTGCCGTCGGAGTTATTGGCCCGATTCCGAGAATTCCTGGCAGCCTGCAAATCCTTCTCATACGAACAGGCCGCACAAGCCGAAGATACCAACAGACGCCCGTGTCCCGAGTGCGGTACCGTTTATGACCCTGAGGCGTTCGACCACGAGGGGCTGGTAGATACCTGTTCGATCACATGCGACAAGCTCAATCAAGCCAAACAGCAACAGCAGGCACACCTGGCTCAGCAAAAACGGCAACAAGAGCGAGACGCATTCCTTCGATCCCACTCACCTGAAGAGAAGGCACGACGAGCCGCAGAGTGGGAGGAACAGCTGCAGAAGGCGGCTGCGGACGGGAACACCTGGGCCCAACAACGGGCACGTCGTAAACAGCAGGGAGCAGGTTAGTGCAGGCGAGACGGACTGCGTAGTCCAGGTGTGAGAAACAGTCTCGCCTGCACTATTTCGGCGGCTCCCGTGGCGGCCGTGTACGTAACTTCCGCCGATACTCCTTAGGCAGGAACTCCCGTTCGAGTATCTCGGGGTCATACTGGGTCCACGTCTCTCGGACTACCTTGGCCCGTATGCGACGTAACACGTCCCCATCGCGCCAAATCGTCTCATGCTCGCCTGTTCGCCAATTACGACGGGGAATCTGAGCGCTGTGCTTCAGCAGTCGCCACGCACGCACCTGGTAGCGATTATCGTAGGTGCACCAGTCGTAGAAGATGACCTGATCGAACACCAAACGGCCCTGATCGTCATAGAAGTGATTCACCTCAATGAGATCCACCTGGTCTACAGCAACCACGTCCTCTGCAGATGCCGTTCCAAATACCACCAATAAGACATACAGCATGGTCCCCACCCGCCTTGCTTAGTGAAATGCAGTCCGCGTTGCCATTCACGGTGTACGTGCATTGTACAGGGCAGGGGAGAGCTAATCAGGAGCAGCGGTTGGGCTAGTCAGCCTGGCAGGAACCGCCTCGCAATCCGTACAGCGAAGTGTTACCTGGCCCCGCTCAGTGTGCCGAACTATTCGGCATTGCCTAACAGTTCAACTGTCAAGCAATCCTTGTCGGTTCGCCGCAATAGTCGCAATAGTCGCAATACTCCCGGAACATCTTCGAGCCTGGAATGGGGGAACCTGGTGGGAGGCGATCAGCCATTTGGCACATCCTCCTCACTAGGTCGAATAGCCGCCAACTCGCGAGCCAGGGCCTGGGACACGGCCGTGATGGAGACCCTCCGATCGCCCGTCATCGCTCGCAGTTGGAATGGGTAGTAGCCAGGTATGTCCTGGGTCTGCACACTCAAGGACTTGTGGGCCGCGAAGCTCTTCACTTGCGACATCCAGTACAAAAAGTCGTCCTTGGTCCGAATGATCGTCGGACGTGGGAGATCCAACACGGGAGCCTCCCAATCACTTCCTTGCGTATTCATGTGGCCTCCTCCGGCCGTGTAAGCGAAGAACTCAAGAGTACAGGGTTCGCGCTTGATGTACAGCGTCGTCATGCCTCTTGGTAGTCGGGGTTCTCTTCTACAATGCCCTTGGGTTATACGGCTTGGCTGCCTCAACAGCCTTTCAATGTCTCAACGCCCTTTCACTGAAATAGGTGTCACAAGCGGTGAGGTGCGACACTAACCGGGAAAGTTCCTCGGTGTCTCAACGTCCTTTCACTGAAATAGGTGTCACAAGGAGGTGCAACGGCTGGATAGGATTTCGACATCGTCTCAACGCCCTTTCACTGAAATAGGTGTCACAAGGTGTACGCGTTCTCCAACAGCGTCGTATGGGGACCGTCTCAACGTCCTTTCACTGAAATAGGTGTCACAAGGGCGGCTCCATAAGTGGAGGTATCCTCGTCTCTTAAACCGCGTTGTGCGAACACCTCTGCAATTCCGCTGCAGAGACACTCGCGGTTGGCCCGGAGAAGGCCAGCACTATGCTGCATCTGACGACCCAGCAAGGACTTGCTTAATCTGCGAGAGGTTACCGGCATTGCCGATCCAATCCACCTCTCGCAGCCACGCAAGGACAGGTTCCGCATGGAACCATTCTCTATTGTTTTTGTTGTCTGTTCGGTGCTCCTGAAAATACGCATGAAAATGTTTCTCTCGAGCTACGAGCTTAGTCTTTGGTTGGTTGTCCACCGCCAGGACAACCAGGTCCTGGGGTGCGTCGGTCTCTCCGCCGTGCCGGCCCTTGTCCTTCCGCGCGGCGGCACCTATCGTTCGGCCGATCTTAATCCGGTGCGTACCTGGACAGTATTTGAAATATACGTGGGGCTTCTCGGCATCAGGCTCTTTCACGGTCATCGTGCGATCCACAACCTCAATCCCCGCGGCTTCACACTTGTACTGAATCTTCGCCTTCAGATCAAACCAGGGGAATTGTTTGTAATAACTCTTCACCGTAAAGTCCAACACGACAGTAGCCACCCGCTTACGTTTGGCGTGAGTTACCACCTGCGCAGACAACTCGTGCGCGGCAGATTTCAACCGCTGGCTCATCTTCACGCGGACCTGCTGTTGTACTCGTCGCAACCGCCGTCGATTTGATCCAGACTTACGATCCTGACGTAGCCGCTGCTGGCGACGATTCGCCTCAGCTTTCCAGGCACGCACGTGATCTGCGTTAATCACGAATGGCATCACAGTCCCTGGCTGTGTCAGTACCAACAAGGAATCCCGGCTAGTCGTTACAGCTAAGGTGCCCGCCAAGTCTTCGGCGGCTCGTACCGGGACTTCGCAGGCGATGCCGAGAATCGCCTTATTCTTCTTACCAAGCCAAATCTTAGAATCCCGTATACCTCCAGCAAGCACAACCTGCCGCAAACCCTGTATGGCGTGCCGATTATTCGACCCACCAGCCAGACGTAGGACCCAGCGAACTCCGCCCATCCGGAATGATGCCTGTAGCGTCTCTCCAGTGTCCTCCACACGGAACACCTTCTTCGACGCGCCGAGCAGCGGGTAAGGATGCTGGCGATAGCTCCTTGCGGATCGCCGGCCTACTCGCAGCTCCCAGCGTTCGGAAATGTATCGTTTCTCGACATCCCGAGCAATGTTGGCGGCGATTCCGGAATAGCCAGCTGGTTTGTCCAGCAGGGGGTAAGTGTACAGCTTCGGGGCCTTCGGCTTTGTCAAATCGTCCAACTGCAGACAAGCAGATACGGCCCCGTTAGCCAAACCTCTGGCAATATCCAAGGACTCTCGCAGTGTTCGATAGAACTCGGCCTTCGTCCCGCCCGTCACCACCTCAGCGACGGGAATTGTTATCGTTCTAATTGGCATAAGCCCAGCTCCGTCTTGTTAAGTAACCTCTCGGCTCAGTTCCTCTACCACCCCCAGTAGTCCTTACACAACTGCCAGGCGTGATTCCAACTCGGTGCCCCGAACAATATCGCTACCAGCACCAACACCCCCAGGAACAGCCAGACCCACGGCGGGTCGTGGTTCTTCTTCTTCTTCTTCTGCCCCAGCCTCCGCAAGTTCTCTTGGCGATCGCGTTCATTCTCAAAGAAGTCACGCACGTCTTGCTCATAACGCCAGTTGGGATGGTCCAGCATGAATTGCCCCTCCAGCACGTCTAGTTGTCGTCTTCGGTCATCCCCGCGGAGGGTCCTGCGGATGGTTGTCACCACGTAACGCTGAAAGGCCACCCACCTGGCCTGGCCTTCTGGACTGCGGAACTCAGTTCCCTCGGCGTCGCGGAGTGCGGCCACTCGGTCTTCTTGGACCCGTTTGCGAAACTCCCGGTAAATAGATTCACTCATGCTTCACCCAACCTCTCGATCGTAGGAGTCTCGTGCCAGTAGACGGGATAGCCACGTACTTGCTCGGGCATCAGCCGCCCAGCTCGTACATACTGTTCCTCCGTCAATTCCAGCAGGAATCCCGCCAGGTCATTTTCCGGCCACACAACCACCACGGGCATGTCCCCGCCCAGTACACCCGCCAGCAGCGTCGCGTACTCTTTGACGGTCGCGGCCGGCAGTTCCGGGTAGAGCTTCTGGATATGATCCTTTGAGTAGATCGCCACAGCTTTGGCAGCGATCTGGTTGGTCGACCTCTTGAAGTTCTTACCTAACATCTTGTCCATCTCCTGTATTTTCGTCATTCAGAATGTCCATCTCGATACGCTTGGACAGCCCGTGGATCGTCACACCCACCACATCACCGTTAGCCTGGGACTTGTGCAGTACGAACGGGCCCTTGCGGAGAGTGGCGTAAACGTCCGCACGCCACACGCACTCCAGGCTCCCGCTGTCCTGGCAGTAGTGGATCAGCGGTTGGAACTCGCCACCACTCCGTTGCTCGGGCGTGATCAGCCGGAACGGAATCACGTAATCCAGCGCGATCGCTTCGTTATAGCGGCGAAGCACCCACGGCACCTGGTCGAGCAGCTTATCGAGACTTTTCTCCATGTCGACGTCCATCACGTACGGTTCACTGCCGCAGCCGCCCATCAGATCCTGGATGGTCTTGCCGGACTTCGTGTACGGACGGTCACCCCAGTTACCGCTGGGGACGTCTGGTTTAGCTCGCGGCACAGTCCCGCCGGCATTGGCGTGGGCAAAGTCCTCTTTGTAGCCTGCAGCAATCCGATCGCCGTCGGTGATCACTGCCTTGTAGCCGTGCAGGCGGAAGACGTCCCCGAACGCAGGTCGCTGATCAAGGCCACCAGGGGTTATCCGCCGCGTGTTCGCTTTCCACGGTCGCATGTATCCCGCGTGACTCAGGAACGCGAACATCGGAATCCCGATGTAGTTGGCCTCGTGCTTGTGGAGTCTCTTGAACTGCTTGAATTGACTCGCAATGTTTTGCTTGGTAATCATCCGTGCCTCGCGTATAGACATGCTGAGGCGTCCATGCCTTCACCAGTGATCCCATCACTGTTAGGCACGATTGTAGCGGGGAGGTGCTATGGCACCAAACAAGGTCGAGCAGTTTTTAGTAGCCGTCGTGCAGATCGGCGTGGGCTTGCAACACGTGCTCTAAGTTTCCCAAGCACAGCGGGCAGAGAGTCATGTGGGTATCTCCCACGCGGATCTTGTAGAGGGTGGCAGACTTGAAGTCGCAGGCACTGCAGCAGTCGTCTTTGCCTGGGATCGTTTCGAGGGATGCGTTGCCAACTTTGATCATGATTGTTCCTGCATGATTCTATTTATCCAAACTCGATTAGGCGTCGTGGTTCTTAATGATCGTGCACAGGACCTCAGCCGTAACCTTGAGGTCATCCAACTCCGCCTGCACCCGCACAAGCTCGCGAGCCAGCCGCTTCCGCCCCCGATCCGCGTTCCCGCAGATACAGCCGTTGGTCCACCAACGCTTGTACGTGGTCTGGCGGTAGGGGCAGTCATTCATGTAGTGAGCACCCTGGAGCCCTGCGTGCATTCCGCAGGTGTAGGCGTGGAGGCGGAGCTTATCTTGCCGCTGGCGGGACCAGTGTTCGTAGGATTTGCGAGAGCGGGCCACGTCGGCGATCTGCGTGGGGGACCAATTACCGGCGTCACGCGTCTTTTGCGCGAGGAACTCTCGCTGGCTCTCTATCCACTCGTTCGCACCATCAGGTGGTAGCCAGTAATCCAGCGGGTCAGGCATCTTTTTTCTCTTGTCTCATTAACCGGGGCGGTAGGAGTCGAACCTACTATCATGGCACCGACAGGGCGTTGGCATGCTCGCCCGACTCCCGTCAGTAGCAATTCTCCCTTTATATCAGTCGCCTGTAACCGTTTGGCCTCGCCCCGTTATCTGCCGCTCTGCATAGTCCCGAATGTCCATAGCGACCGATCATACTCGGTGAGGCGGAAGTGGGGCAAGAAAGTATTTGGGCCCGCGTGCTTGCGGGCCCAGTCGTTGAGGTACTGCTTGAGTTCAGGGGTCATGGCAATCAGTGATCCAGGGGGATGCCCAGGGCGTAGGCCATCAGGCCCATGATTGCGCAGGGAATCCAGACGAAGATAATGAAGCCCAGTGTTCTACGCCCCGGTGTCGCCTGCAGCCAGGTGAATAGGTTCTCTAGCTCGGGCATGCTCATGAGAGTAGCCATTGCACAACGGTGTACACCACCAAAAACGAGACTCCGAATACTGTCACGCGTGCGACATGCCCTAACACATTCGGAGTGGTCCGATCGGCAGCCCAGTAAGCAGCCCAGTCAAAGCCTGCTGACTCCCCTGATGCCTGCTTCTTCTCCGCCGTGGCCTGTTCATTAGAATCTGACATACTATCCTCCAGTTATAGGAATGCGTACCACACTGGAGGGCTAGTATAGCAGATCGGAATCTGGGCTCAATAGCTGTTTTTGCCGTCGGCAAAGCCTACGAAGTCTCGTATCCAGGGAGTGTGTATTTCGGGCCGGCTGATTGGCCCGCTTGGCCCGCTTGTCGGGCCTTCTGGATGATGTCCGTAAGTTGCTCCACCGGTACGCTACCCATCTCATATTCATTGATCCCCGCAGCTGCAACGGCCTGGAGGTCCTCGCCACTCAGGTCTGGGATAGCCTGCTTGAGCTGGTAGACCTTCGCTTGAAGCATCTTGCCCATGTGAGCCTCCTCCCCCTGACTGCTATGTCCCGGAGCCTCACCATCGTGGCCAGGGGCGGTCTGCCCCTCGTCCCAACGATCCATTGCCGCATTCACCGCCTCGGGACCATTCTCCTGCAACTCCGCGACAGTCATGCCATTCTCCCTCGCCACCGCTTCTAATTTCTGTGCCTGGGTCATTTCCTGCTGTCCTCCGCCCATGAACTTATCAATCATCCCCGTACCGCCCATCAAGGCGGCACCAGCTCCTAACAAACCCATGCCCGAGTTGCCTGTGGCCATCCCTAGCAGGGCCATGATGATCCCGCCACCGATCGCCAGCATCGCAGGCATCGACAAGTTCATCAAAGCACTCATAAACCCGCCACCGCCCATACCAGCACTCTGGGCTAGTTTTAGCAGTTCCGGGTTACGCTTGATAAACGACTGGAACTCCTCAGGGTTCTCCCGCATGTTGGAGACCCACTGCTCTTCGACCTTCTGAACGACACGAGGGTCTTTCATTGCCTCACCGATCACGGCTATCTGGGTCTCTTCTGGATAATCGCCGAACTTCTCCGCCATCGCCGCAGGGTCCTTGAGCATGTCTTCAGCAGTCCAGCCCAACGCTTTCTCCAACATACCGACGCCAGCCATCTCGGCCCCGATCACGGATGCGCCAGTTGCGATACCAGCCCCTGTCGGCATACCTTTGAAAGCCTTAGATGCCGCACCACCCAGGTACTTGGCCGCGCCGCCCAGGGCGGTGTTGCCCATGTATTGCCCCGCACGCGACTGGCCTGCACGGTTCAGCAAACCCATCGCGGGGCCTTTAGCGGCACCGCCTAATTGCCTCATGCCCTTGGCGAGACCGCCATACGTCGCGAACATCCTCGGCAGGTTGAGTCCTCGCAAATCAGCGCCGACGGCGTTGGCCCCGGACTCAATACCAGTACCAAGCCCCCATCCACTCGCCGCCGCCCGCAGTGGTCGGGCCATACCGCCACGGCCGTGTGTTGCAAAACCAACACCACCAGCCAGTCCAGCCTCGTGCGGGCTAATGTAGCCGTTCTCGCCTTCAGAGAAACCACGCACCGTGTTATTCACCCGGGCCGCCGTATTACCGGCCATGTAACCGCCAGCCCCACGACCACCCATGGAAACGCCCGCGGTACCCAAACTCTTGGCTCGGGCTGCCCAAGAGGGCACTCCGCCAGGGCCCATAAACGGTTTCGGCCCCGTTTTCGCCATTGCCTTAGACAACAGCGGCTTACCATGCCGGATCGCAGAGGGCGCGGCCGTCACCGCCGCCGCTGTTCCCAGCCCTGTACGCCAAGGACTCATGAACGCATCATCGCCCTCAGATGCTCCTTGCAGGTAGTTGTTCATGCGAGCACCGACATTACCGGCCGTGTAACTCGCACCACCACGGGCAGCCAGTTGACCACCTTGGCCTAGCATCGTAGGTGCCGCTTTACTCCCGATACCAAAGACCTTGGCGACTCCCGGTGCAGCCTTGGACAGGTGTTTGCCTCCAAAGCTCAAGATGCCGCGGCCGACAGCACCCCAGGAGGCCACCTTCTCCAGCTCCGAAGCCACCTTCTCAGATAGCTGCGAGCTCTCTTGAGCCGCCTTAACGATCTGTTCCCCGGTCATCCCACGAGCCAGGCACGTCTCCACGAACGATCGAGCGAAGGGGGGCAGGGTGGAGGCAAACTTTCTATTTACGCAAACTCCGTTGGCGGCGGCCTTCTTCTCGGAGCAAGCATCGCACTTGTCCTCCGCCTTGGTGTGCTGATCACAACCACAACCGCAACCAGCCTTCTTCTCCGCCTGGCCGCGAAGATACCCCGAGAGAGCCCCGAGTCCGCCCATAGTGCCAGAGACTCCGCCAACGCCGGACCCTATCAAGTTGGTCTCCAATTGTTTCTTCGCCGCGTCCTGTCCGGCCGTCTGAACGCTCTTGAGGTCGCCAAACGGACTCTGCCGCTGCGTGGTCTTCCGGACGTAGGCACTGATCGGAAGACTCCTAGCCTTCGCCGTCGCGCCGTGCGCGGCGTCCTGGATATGTCCTTCGCGTAACGCAGATGACATGTTTTTAGGTAGCCGCGCAGCCAGGCGAGCAGCCGCGTCCGGCCCCGCGCTTGCGAGATGTTGCAGCCGCGTTCCCCGAACTGCCGGTCGCATCGCCAGCATCGCACGTCGACCAGCCACGCTGGGGCGTAACCCTCGTAGCAACGACATCACGCGACCTATCGACGCCTCTTTCTCCGTCTTGATGTCCGGATCGTCAGCAAAGTCCGAGTCGCCCTGGCCCTTACCCTTACCAGTGAACGGCTTCACGTCCTCCCAAGCGTCCGTGCCTCCGGTGGTCCAACTCTCATACTTCAACCCGCTCACATCGCCCTCGCCAGCGGTCGACAACTGCATATCGCCCTCGACACTCACCAGCTTGCGGCCATGACTGCCTTTGGAAGCCTTGTGAGCCTCTTTGCCCATCCCACCGTAGTTGTTCACCAGCTTCCGGAAGGATGCTGCGTCCAATGGCTGTTCGTTCCTCCACGCCTGGCTAGATGATCCTGTACCCATCGAAGACCCCAACAAGCCACCGACCCCAGCACCCGTGCGGAAGCCAATACGGCCCCGACTCTTCAAACTAAGGAGCGCTTGAAGAACGCCGCCAAAGATCGTACCGCCGAACCCTCCAGCGACACCACCACCCATGCCGCTGATGCCCTCGCCTGTCGAAGTGGCCAAGGCAGATCGCCCCGGCATAGGCTTCTTCGCACCACTAATGAACCCGCCGATCAGCGGGATCTCGGCGTGGCCCGTGTTCTTGAACTCCGGCAAACCAGTGAGATCTACCTCCGTGGCCAGCTTCGTAGAACATAGGCTGAGAGCTTTTCTCGCGGCCGTACGGACGTCTGTAGCGTTTTTTTGGGTTGGGAGGCCTTTTCCGTTTAGCCGGCTCCCCAGCGGGCTGGAGGCCGTCTGCGACGAACCAACGAGCGCCCTAGAGCCTGCGTTCGGCGAGTACCCGGCGGCGGCGACCTTCCTTAGCGCCTTCTCCACATTCCCGGCATTCCCCACCTTCGCAAATTGCGTTCCTGGGGATCGCCCGGACCCTGCCAATAGCGACATCTGCAAGGCGTCCGCAATACCCAAAAGCTCTCGGTCCTTGGAGATCACGCTCGCGTTAACCTCCATCATTCCTGGTGATGGTTGCATGGGTGGTGCCATCCCAACCATCCCACCTTGCTGTGACATGTCGGGGGTGATCTGTCCCATTTGAGACATCGGCTCGACCTGCTCATTGATCGGACCTTGCCCCGCACCATAGACCACAGCTCCCTGACTGTTGGGGATAAATCCTGGTTGTGGTGCCGGAGGTGCCATAGGTGGCTGCCCAGGGGCAGGGGGTTGTCCTGGTGCTCCTCCCTGCGCTGGATCGCCCCCCGGTGCCATACCGGCAGCCTGCTGGGCTCCCGGTAGCTGAGCCTGCGCAGCCTCTGCTGTAGCCGCACCTCCCTGTCCTGGACCTGCCGCCTGCTGCGCGTTGATGTCTGCCGCAGGGTTAGGAGAGGCCGGATCAAGGCTCGTCTGAGACCCTGGGTTTCCGATGACGTTACCGCCTGGCATACGTGACATAATCGTATCCTTGTGTATTACTTATTGAATTAACTTAGGTCTAGCTCTTACCTGCTAGGTAGGGGACTACACAGTGACAGTCTGAGACGTGCTACCGACAGTGGGCACACTGGTGGTACCTGTTGCCTTGGTAGGTGTCACGCCAGCAGATGGATGCCCCGACACGCCCATGGAGGCTGCTTGCTTGAGACGCTTGTTGAATCCCTTGAGCAGTCCTTGGGTGACTTGGTGACGATAGGCTGCTGACTTGTCGTGGTAGACCAGCCCTACTGCCTTGAATAGATCTCCCTGCTCCTTGAGTGTGGCTGCCAGCTTCAAGAGCTTACGGGTTGCCTTGAGGTTCGCTGCCACCTTCACCGCCTGGGTGCCTGCTGGGAACTTGTTCGCCAATCCTTCGATGTACTGGGACATGGCCTGGATCGCTACGGTATGTGCTGCTTTACGCATTGGAGTAGCTCCTGAAAGTGAATAATTTACTTGTTTCCCGTCCAGGGCCTGTAACTTGTCAGACAGCCCGGATGCTCTTGCTCCGGCATCCGCGCCCATCGCACCGCCATAAATACCGCCAGCAATACCGCCTGGGATGGCCAAACCACCAATGGCAGCTCCGCCAGCCCCGTAGCCTAAGGCTCGCTTGAGCGCCTGCATGATTCGACTACGTTTGTTGCCTTCCTCATCCTTCCCTGGATCAGCTAGGCCACTGATGGCGCCAGCCCCCGCACCCAGCATGCCGCCTGTAGCAGCTCCACCAAGTACGCCACCCACACCAGCACCAGCAGCGCCAGAGGCTAGAGTCTCCGCACCTGCCCCAAGTACCTCACCCAAGGCATCCGTATTGCTTCGCTTACCAAAACCCGGAGCAGCACCAAATACACTCCCTTGCGGTTTGGGTATGTTGGCACCAGACAACCCGGGCTTGAAGCCGGACCCTTGCGGAGCAGCGTCTTGGAAGTTGGAGGGGCGTGCGGGAGCAGGTTTCGCGGCAGGCTTCGTTGCCTGCTGTGATTTCGCCTGCATCATACCTGGTTGATAACCACCCAACGCACGGCCCGCCATACGTGAAGCGGCACCCCAGGGACCCCAGCCGCCCGGAGCAGGTTTCGCTTGCGCCCCAGCAGGTTTCGGCGCTGGCCGTGCAGGGCCAAGGGCGCTTCCAGGCCCCATCGCCTTCTGAGCAGCTCGTAGGCCTTGGCCCATTGCTTGGCCCCATGCTGCTTGTTTCCCTGCCAATTGGCCCAATTCGTTTGCTGGTGTCATGTCTGGTGTCTCCGTAGCTTGTGCTTGTTGTTTACCGCTGAGAAGAGCTGCGATGAGGGGTAGGATCGCTGCACCAGCGAGGCCGCCGCCAACTCGGCCGGTCATCTTGCCGAGGCGTCCGCCTTTAGCCACCGCGGCACTACGTAGTCCCCGTAAGTACTCCATGATGCCTTTAGGGGCATTACGCACTTGTTTTAGGGTGGCGGTGTTCAAATCCCCACGACCCGCAACGCCGCCGCCAGAGTGACTCCCGGGTCGCAGCGCGTCAGGATCAACCATCAAGTGGCTGGGCCCGCTGTGTCCAGGGCCCGGCAGAAGCGATTTACCAGGGTGCTTGGGGCGGTACCAGTCATCGTTGGACAAGCCACCGCGATCCGGCGGGATTATTTCTCGATACGCCTGGTTCCGCAACGCCGCCGTGGATGGGCGTGTCTCGGAGGCCCATAACTTACCAGCCGCCCGCCCTAGTTGTTCCCCAGGACCCGCCCCAAGACGCTGGCCGCCATAGGCTGCTCCTCCCATAGCCGCAATATCTGTAAGAGAAAGATCATCTGCACGCTTATCCATTGCTGCTTGTTTCCCTGCCAATTGGCCCAATGCGTTCGCTGGTGTCATGTCTGGTGTTCCTGTAGGTTGTGCTAGGCCCTTCGCTGCTTGTGCTCGGACATCCTTCGCTACTTGTGCTCGGATCTTTTGATACAGTGCCTCCCCGGCAGGGGATATTTGGTCCGGGTGCACTTTCTTTGAACCACCAAAGAGCCTGGCAATGAGGGGCAGGGCCAGCAGCCCCAGCGTACCGCCAACGCCTTTCCCGATGAGTTTGCCCTTGAGTGGCTTACGCACAAAGTCCCAAGGGCTGCTGATAGTATGAGGGTTCTGGAACATGTGCTGCGTGGCAATGCTCCCCCCAAGACGGCCCCCGTAGTGTTGTCCGCCGAAAGTAGCGCCAGCCATCATGCCAGCGTCGGTTAGCGACATCCCATCATCCGCACGCTTATCCATCTTGTCATCCTTGTGCTCGGGCAGCTTCTTGCCCTTAGAAGATTGATTCCATTCATCAACGTCCACGCCTTGAGATTCGAGCTCTGCCCGATTGGCGTTAAAGAATCGACGTTGTCTTTCAGATCGGTAAGGCATCCGTGCCAGCTCCTGGTCTTCGAGATCCTTGATAACCCAGGGCGAGTTACTAAGGCTGCTTCCAACCTAAGGAGCTGCTGGCACAGACGTCAATAGACCCGCTAGTTGGCTTCCAACAAATTGATCAGAGGCACCAGGAAGCTCTTACCATCCAAGATCGGGATGTTCAGATGCAGGAAGTCTCCTGACTCCTGAGCAAACTGAATCCCATACCCGTGATTCCACTCCGTAGGCTGGCTATGCTTCCACACAGGCTGCAGCTCACATAAGCATCCACAGCACCAAGCGTGCAGCTCACCATTGTCCACCATACGTGTAGAAGCCTGCATCGCACGATGCACATGAGCAAAGACCACATTGGCCCCGTAATCCCCTAACACCTGGGCCGCCACGTTCTTCCCATGACGGGAGCCATGCGTGAAGTAACAATGGCCCCGCTTAATCGTGGCAGGCACGCGGCAGTCGTCGTAGCGAATACCCTGCTCATACAGCTTGATGCCCCGCTTGTCCAAATGCAGCGTATTGATCGGACTGTGGAGCCTACGCAGCCACTCCCCATCCGCCTTGTGCCTCTGCACCTGGGACATGATCCACGTCTGCACACGCCTCTCATGGTTCCCCTCCAGATAATCCAAGGGAGCCTCAGGGCAAAGCGTCTGGATACGGTCTAGGAGGGTATTGGCAGCCGCCAGGTCATCCTCCACTGAGTACTCCGTCTGCGCGATGTACCCCAAAACGTGGTGCTGGCTGAGAAAACCGTCATTATCTACGTGGTCGCCCATGTAGATGATCTCCTTGACCGCAGGGGCCAGGCTCTCCAAATCGCCCAGAAATGCCCCAATCGCACCCTCGTCGACACGACAGCCATGCGTATCGGGCACAATCAGCCTGATAAAGCTCCCTTTGCCCGATTTGGTCTTACGGCCAGTAGGCAACTTGAACTTAGCCTTACGCGTTCGATCGAGTACCTCTGTCTGCTGCTCGAGCTTCTCAGTCAGTACCTTCACCTGCTCCTCCAAGGACGTCACACCCTTGGTGAGCTTGGCAGATAACTTCTTCGTCTTCTTCGTCTTCTTCTTAGCCATGGTGGGCCCCCTCTCTGGCGTCGCGAATGAGCTTAGCAACGTATGTACGCCCAAGCGTGAACCCGAAGTGTTCAATGGCGATAGCCGCTAACTGAGGATTAGAGTACGCGTCGTACTCTCCTGCAGCCACATCTGCGAGCAGACTCTGCCACTCCTTCTTTGCAGCCGGGGGTAGGTTATACGTCGTTAAGCTCGCTTGACCCTCCTGGGCCATAATCTTGCTCGCGAGACTCTTTTTGCCCACCATAGGCGATTGTCCTCCGTGAGTGAAAAGATCAGTCGTCTGGGAAGAAGTCACCACCTACGCGGTAACCTATTCGCCATAGAGATCGAGCTAAGTCCTTGGCTCCTTGGTCGACAAACTCCTCGTCCATATACCAAAAAAGGGCGTGCAACTGCTCGTGGATAAGTACCTCAAGCAATTCCTCGCCCTGTAACTCGACATCAATACGGATCTCTTTGTTAGGTAGGTCCGGGGCCTCACAGACTCCACGCGTGGCTAGACCTTCCACAAAACGGAGTGTCCAACGCTTGCCACCTAAAGTGAGCTGCTTCATCTATAAATACCCCGGGTGAACCGTGAAAAGGGTATTCCGCGTCCAGGTGACGCTTAAAAAGGATGGTAGTTAAGACTCTCTAAGCCTATGAACTGCCGAGGTTACGCGTCAAGTGTTTAAGAGTCTCTGCAGCAGATAGACCCGTGTGCTCCTCGTCCTCATCATCAAGGGAGGTGTCTTTCCAACTCTCCAGCTCGAACTCCGCACCCTCTGGGAGATCGCAGCGTATGTCCACATCTACCTCTACCAGAGCCAACGACCAGCAGATATTCACGCCCCCGTGAGCACAGGGAAAGACCTGCGGCTCCGCCAAGTCGTCCGGTAGAGACTGTAGGAAAGCCTTGGCCTTCTCCACGCACTGATGATCTATCGCACTGCCGTCGTAGCTGTCCCAGTCAGCCTGCAGGTGCTTGAAGGTTTCCAGCTGTTCTAACAAATCAGTCTTTGACATACTTTAGCCCGTACAGGTCTGCGATCTCCCGGCAACGGCGTTCCGCAATCGCCCGGGAAGTCTCTTTGTCGTGATTGGATTCGTGGTACTCACCGCGCAGCTCTGACAGCGCGTTGAAGTCATGTATGACCTGGTTAACAACCATCATTCTCATTGAGTCGAATCCCTGGGAGGACTTGTTCAAGGCGTATTCAGCGTACCTCATTAGGAACCGGCTGTAGTTGCCGATGTCGATCGACACGCGAAGATCGTCCTCAAGAGACTCGGCGTCAACAAGGGTTCTGTTACCTTGGGTGCGAATGGAATGGATCATAATTCTATTTCCTCAAATAAAAACAGATCCGCGCTGGGACTAGCGGGTGAGATTAAACCCCGCCGGCCGTCACCTTCCTCGGACTCTCAGGACAAGTGCACCCCGGCCCGCTTATCTTGGCGGCAACCACCTACCAGTGGTCCCCAGCTGCAGATCTTGGTCATTACTGTTTCACATTCAGTCGAGCAGCCGAGCGGGCACGTATCAGCTGCAGCCGGGTAGGATTCCGGTGGATGTTGAGTTCGTCGTCCACCACGACAATGAGCATTAACCGCATCCACCCCAGCCACCAATTGATCGTGCTCAGCTGAATCATCATTATTTGGCCACCCGTGAGTATCCTTCCTCAAACGCCTTGGGCGGTGAGTAGGAGGCATGACCATCTTTGTACACCACGTAATAGCCACCAACACGAGGCTCGTGCTTCTTGACCATGTCGGCGGCTACTAGGAACGGTAGATAGCCCTCTTCCTCCGGGGTGATCAACGCATCACCATTAGCCTGGTGATCGATCTGTGCGATCTTCAAGGCGTGAACCGTTTTGTGGCTCTGGTACTTGGGCATTTCGACTGATTCTTCCGACATCCGTCGCTCCGTCTGTTAGAGAAAAACCCGTGCCGCGGAAAGGGACACGGCACGGGCCCGAGGCAGGTCGCGGTTGTGGCACGCTACCTGCCTATGTATCACTCGTCGTCTAATGCGTGGAGCTGCTCGAACTCCCCTTGCTCAATCCTGTGGAGAACAGCAGGCCCCACAATGTCCCAGTCCACGTAGGGCCTGCCGCCTAATGGATGCGCCCGCAGAGGGCACCCAAAAGCCATGTCGTCCACGTAAGTGTGCGCATAGGCCTTTGGGGAGGTTGACCACTCCTGCGGGTGCTCGTTCGCAAAATCAAACTCAATATCATGCTCTGCCAGAAATGCGAGGGCGTCCGCCAAGTAGTCACCGTCGCGCATGGTCCAGAGGATCAGGGTTGCCCCCGCCTTCTTCCAAACCTTGAGCCAGTGAATCGCCCCAGGAGCCGGTGGGCCTACCCGAGGAAATTGGTGATCCACAATCGTTCCGTCGAAATCTACAGCAATGAACATGGTGTCTTCCGTGTTGTTTCAAAATGCGGCCAGCGGTGCGAGGTAGAGGGCTCGCCCCGCCGACCGTCCACATTGGAGTCCCGACGACTCGGCAAGTGACGCCGGTGAAAAAACCCTACACGATTTGCCTCGATTCACCAAACAAGGTCGAGCAAAAAAAACACAGCCCGGATCTCTCCGAGCTGTGTTCAAACTTTTCGTGCCGTGTGGCATGTCGCTCTAAATGCTGCAGGTTCCGCCCGAGCAGCTACCGCGAGATCTTGTACGTCTCGCCCGCCTCGCTCTCACCCTGAATGGCTTAACCACCCATTTCAATAAAGCTACATCATCCCCGGAGTCGAGAACGTCACGGCGACGCAGTACGGCAGTACCACCCTGCGGATATTTAAGCACCACCGAAACTGCAGCCGCCTCCAGTGCCAATAGGGGCTCTCGCTTAGTCTGCAGCAATGTGCTTGATGTAGGGGGCAGTACAACTGCATCTGGCAAGGCCATGACTTGGATCTCTGCTACGTCCAAGCTGTTGGCCGCTAAAGGGGCTGCACATGCACAGATCGCTACGATAGCGACCAGCAACATGCACAAGAGTGTCCATCCTCGCATAGTGTGGTTCCTCCAAAGGAAAGGTGGGTATTGTGCCCGTACGGGCTCGTTGAGGTGATATTTCAGCATGAGGAAAGGTGGGGCGGATTGCAAGGTTAGGCGTACGTAGTGTTCGTTAGGAACCCAGGCAACGCACACACGCTCACACGTCCGGCTCCGACGCCCGGATCGGACTCGCGAACTCTTGGTACATCTTGTCCATGCCATGCTCCGCGATGAGATCGATCACCGACCCCATCTGATCCTGCAACAGGGAACAAAAGAACCCTGTAGTAATAGGCCCTTCCCAGGACGTGGCCTTGTCGAGTTGCAGTCCATACTCTTGGGAACCCCCCAGGCCATACACCACCTTGAGGTTCAAGCAGAACATCGAAGGGACGCGCTTCACCGGCTTCTGAGTGGATAGCGTAAGGATCGACCACCACGGGATGAGCAGGTCCGAGGCGATAAACCCGCAGGTAAATGCCTCCTCCACCGCGTGAATGTCCTCCAGGTAGATCCCTAGTTCGGCTGCGATACGCTCCGAGGGGTGGCTATCCACCCACAATTCCTTGTGGTCATTGCACCAGGCCACGTAGTCGCCGCGGGTAATGTCCCTAAACTGATCCGCGTCCAACTCGGCGTCTTCGGCATACATCCGTAGGAGATGCTTCAGTAGACAGATGAGGCGACTCTCGCCACTTTTCTCACTCGGGTCTTTCATCGGTTTCTTCCTTGGCCGGGGGTTTTGTAATCGCGTAGGGGATACGGGGAACGTGTTGGAGAGGTATCGAGTCGCCGTGCGACGCGGCTCTTTTCTCATAATGCCTGCGACTCGCTGCGATCCGCAGACCCTCCGATGTCGCCATAGATTCCTTGTGCAAACCCACTAGGTATGAAGTGAAGTGACTATTGTCGACCTGGTAATTCGAGCCATTCCCAGCCGCACTGCGGCAGATTGTAACACCATCCCCCCTTAGCGGGATACCGTGGATCGCACAGGCGGTCTTCACGTCGATACCGACCACCGACAGATCCTTGTCCACAGCATCCTGCATGATGCTCTGCCACGTCTTCGCATCAAGCGGAATCGAGGCGGGCGAGGGACCAGGCTCCTCTTCCTCCAAGGGCTCCGCTTCAACAGCAATGCTCTGATCTGCGATCGCTCTAAGCGCCCATAGCGCCATTCGCGACAGCAGCGAGTACCAGTGCCTCGCCAGCCACAGAAGGCAGCGACGGTAAATATTCTTCATGCAAGATCCTCGGAAGGGTAGAGGCGTCCTTGCCTGAGATGCCCCAGCGTCCGTGCCCGTGCAATCTTATTTAGCCAAATAGAATTAGCCCGCATCCAGCCTGTGGATATTAGGCTCCGCGGGATTGGCGTTCTTCCATACTTCGTCAACCGTAGGCTCGGCAGCAGGGGACGCTGCCTGCCGGTGATTCTGAGACTCCAGGCGATGCACCAGTGCGTCGAGCTTCTCGAACTTCGCCTCGTATGTCGCCACCAACTCCACCAACTGATCGAGCCGGGCCACCATCTCCGTGAGAGCAGCAGCTTCCGGTTGTGTTGCCCCTTTTAACAGTCCTCGCAAGAGATCGTCATTTGTCATAGCTCTTGGTCCCTTGCTGTTGCGTCATGTCTGTAGCTCCGCCCAGGCGTGTGGGCTGATTCTCTGGCAAATGCTGCGGCTGCCCAATGACAGGGGCACCCGCCATCGCCTCACCAACATACTGGCCGCCTGTAATCGCGTGAGACTGCGAGGACTGCATAGATCCACGCATGTCTGAACCTGTGTCTGTGAGCACCACCTGGGCCATGTTGGTGAGCTTCAGGCCAATACTGCCTGCAGGGTAGAAGACCTCAGCGGGTGGATTATCTCGCAAAAACTTACGCGCGAAGTTACAGAAGATCTGGCAAGCCTCCATGGCCGCCAGTTCGTCGATCAACGGAGCAGCAGCATCCGCCGCCGTTGCCTGCGCGTTCTTTGTCTGAATCGCCTGCGAATACTGGCCCTCCAGATATGTAATGATGTCGGGCACTGTGCCGTCGAAACGGCCGCTAAGTAAGGGGTCGTACTGGTTCACGTTATTCCACTCCGAGATATTCCACTTCACTGTCGCCACCCGACACACGGGCAACCTTAGCCAGTCGCTGCAGTTTCGCCTTAGGGGGCGGTAACTGTGACACCATCGTGTAACATCGCAGGTCATCCGTCAAACCAGGGTAGATTCCGCGATGCACAACACTGTCGTCTGCGAGCATACGGTTCAGCATGCTGAATCCCGCATCGAAGAACTCCATCGGTAAAGTCGCAAAGACCTCGTCACTACCCACGAACACGCAACCAGCTCCTCGACCCTGGCGAAGATCGATCTCCGCCAATACCGTAGACTGCAATTGCTCTCGGATACTCTGGCTGATGTCAGCCGGGGAGTCGTACTTCTCGATAAGAGACGCCCCAAAGCAACTGATACCGCTGTCTAACAGCGAGGCAAAGTCGGCTCGATCGAACGTGACCATCGTGCCTTTGGCCGCCGCTAAGCGGTTGAATAGGTGCAGCATCGCCGCCACCTGAGCGTTGGCAGCCTCGTAGAATCCGGTCACTCCTCTGCGGAACAACTCGTGAATCCGCTTGTTATCGAGGATGAAGAATGGAGTCACCCCCAGCTCGTGGATCTCTTTGAACGTCGCCAGGGCGTTACGGCAGACACGCTGTCCCTCGCCCTCCAAGGGTAGTGTGAGAATCACACCCACCCGCTTAGGATCACGATCGTGCTCCTCCATGTACCGGCGAGCGATCTTCACCACCTCGGCAGCCGCACCACTACCTGTACCACCGCCAGCTCCCGCACACACCATCAGGTAATCAGGGGTCTTGCCCACAGCACGTGTCAGCAGGTCGAAAACAGCCTCTTCCTGGAGACGCACCGCATTACGGCCCTTGGCTGGGTCTTTGCCAGCTCCACCCATCTGCAGGTCGAGTTTGGCCATGTCCTCGTCTAGGCCGGACAAATCCGCGTGATCCGTGTTGATCGCAGCCACACGGCTGTAGCCGCAGTTGTAGAAGGCCTCTGCTAGACGTCCGCCGCCCTGGCCAACACCGACAAACGCTAGGTTGAACGCTACGTCATACTCGAAAGCATCAGTAACGTCGTGCTCCTTCACTTCAGGGGCTGGAGCAACATCAGGCATTTCTGCCCCGCGAGTCTTCTTCTTTTTTTTAGCCATTGTGCTTTGAGTATTCCTTCACTTCAGGGGCAATATCGAATAACGAGTTGATGGCCCCTTTTAAGCGACCACGCTCGTCGTTTGTAACATACACCGCGCGAGCGAGATTCAGGAAGTCCTGCAGGACAGGCGACATTCTCCCATAACCGTAATCATCCACCCAGCACAGCGCGTCCGTGTCAAACCCGTCAAGTCGTTCGACGCTAAACACCTTCGAGTCTAACTCTCGGATGTCGTCCTCAATCTCCCACAGCTTCTGATTCGTCTCGTAGAGAGCCTTCACGTGGGCGGACAGTTCCCCGCCTCGTTTCTCCTCCCGGGGTAAATACGGATTAAGAGCGGCAAGCGCAGTCCCTTCACGGAACGCTTGTCGCTCTTTATCGCCAGAGAGTTTGGCGGTTTTCAGATTCAGTATGGTGAGCCTATCAAAGAACTCGCCAGGGGATATACTAATGTTCGCTGTTACTTTTACCGACATCCTTGCGGCGTTTCCGCTTCTCACCATAGGACCAGGGCACCTGGCGAGCGCTAGAAGGTTCCTTCTTCAGCGCGTCCTGGATCTTTCCCTCGCCACCCGGCTTGAAGACCTTGATCGTCTTTGACTGAGCCGTAGCTCGTCTCGCGGCTTCCTTGCCAAGACTAAAATATGGAGACGTCATCCTTGAGCTCCTGAGGTTGTTATCGCGTCCTGCGACATCCCTAGATTCTAGCCCAGACCCCAGAGTCGGTTCCATCCATCCGCACACGCTGTCTCCCATTCCAGAACATTCGGGGACATTTTTGAGACCCACTCGGCATAATCCTCAGGCGACAACTGCACCGTCTCGCGAAGCACTTCCGACAGATCCGCCGCATTGATACGAGCCTTCGGTGCCCCTAGCCATGTTGGCGAGGAGTCACAGGGGATGAGCTTCCCGTTGTACGCATGGTCACGAACCAGTTGCCTATTTGGGTGCGTCTCCATCGCGATGATCGGCTTACCGAAAGCCAAAGATTCCTTGGCCACCATACCGCTGTTCTCGCAGACATTCGGGATAAACGTCCAGTCGTGAGTGCTGTAAGCCGTTACACGCTGCAGGAAGTCTGGCCGCTTGAGCACCCGCAGCCTGTCTCCATACATAGAACACATCTTACCGATCGTTCGCCCAACACTGCTCAGCTTGGTAATCGCCAGCGTCACCCGGGAATCCGCACTAGCATCCAACAGCAAACGACAGCCCTGGAGCACCGTCTGCCCCTCCGCCACGGCTGTGGCAGTGTCCAGCGGGACGTAAAACCGATTCCCCGGCCCCGGGGACGGCAACGATTTCCCTAGCCCAGGAGCCCACGGGATAAACGACGGCAACAACCCTGGCTGGTTCTTGAGCGACAAGTACGCCGGTAGATGAGGACATACGAGCTTGTCAAAAAGCGGTAATAACTCGAGATCTTCCTTCCGCAGGCGGTGCCACAATACCACCAGCGTATTGTGCTTTCCCTGCTTCTTAGCCTCGATCAGGTGTTTCTTCTGTACATCGAACCAGACTAGATGGGACTTGTCCTGCGACCAGAACGAGAATAATCGCTTTTTCCCGCTCTCTACTGTGTGGTCATAGCGGTGGTGCACGTTCTCGCTGTGCATCTGACTAGAGAGCCACGCCGCAGGAATCCCTGCGCGGGTGGCTTGGTCAAACACCGTACAAGCCATGTACGTCGGTTCATCCCAGGTATAAGGGGCATAGATGCCTATTTTTTTCGCGATCAACGATGGGCTCGCCATTTGAAATGAGGGCTTTTGATGCGCGTCCCTGCAAAATGATTATATGCGTGGCCTAGCCGCCAGCATGTGTAGTCGATACTCAATTGGTCCCGCTGACTGCCGTTGCGGATCTCCTCCCACCAGGCATTATTGAGATCGGCCATCTGCGTGTTATGTCGCCGCAGGCAGGCTGTCGTTTCCGCCAGCCCGTTGTGGTAGGGGTAAGACTGCTCACGGTACATATCCGCCTGGCTACGAATCAGGGCAGGCACGTCCTTCTTCAATTTGACGCACGCCTCGGCCTCCTGGTACACGCAACTTCGCTCCCTATGCTTAAAGAAGCACAGATCGTGCTCTTCGAGGTACTTGCAGATCATATCCTCAATATTGGTAAGCGGCTGCAGACAGCCATCCACCCATAGAGAGAAGTCGGCATCCGGGAACAGCACGTGTGGCAGGCATTTATGCTGCCTCGCCATGCGCCGGGAGTTAGGTCGCGGCCACTTCGTAGGTTCCAAACGCCAGCCGTTCTTCTCCCCAGCACTCGCGTCGTCCACGAACGCTACGCACTCCACACAGGGAGGCTGGTTCTGTGGCGGCTGAAGACTGTCTCGAATGTCGCCAAAGATGGCCGTATAGATAACTGTTTTCATACAGGCCGGTTCGCATTCTCTTGAGACAGCCGATGAGCACCTTTCGTCTTATGACGCTTGCCGCGGGATACCGATCGGTAGTGATAAACAAAACTGCTCGGAACAAATCCCACACGCCAACTCTTACGCCGCCAGCGTTTCTCCAACTCATCCTCGTTACCCGCGAGCTTCATCGCCGGGTTAAACACATGGCGGTCGTCAAACCGGCCTCGCCACCACTGAGCAACGGTCGACATCATGAAGAAGCCGTTGATGTCGCCGTAGTCGATCTTGGTGTGGGGATACGTGGCTCGCAAAGAACCGGCTACCTGGTTCAGGTACTCAGGGCTGTCGTCGTCGTGCCGATACCCGGCATAGCACTTTGTCACGCTCTGCGCCTGTGACCCTTTGCGGGTCCAGCCTGGGGTATTGGTCACAGGCCCCACCAACGCGACGCCATGCGTCAGATGATAAATCAGCCCCTCATACCAGCCCTCAGTGAACAGGATGTCGCTATTACCTGTAATCGCATAAGCACAGCCTAGATCACGTGCCCGGGTAAGCCCCGCATTCCACGAGCGAGTTAGCCCGTGATTCGTAGGGAAGTGATGGTGCCAGCAACGATCCCGTGGGAGATCCTCATACCACAACTCCCAGTCCTGCAGTTCGTAGGTTGGGGAGCAGTCGTCCTCCAGCAACAACACCGGGTTGAGATCCGCCGGTGTGTATTTGAAAAACGACAATGCGGCACGCTGTGCATACCGTAGGGCATCGTATGTCGGCAGTATGAAGGCGATCCCGTTAGTAGCCAGCCGGGAGTCGCCTGCAAAGTCAGGAAAGGCCATAGCATCTCAGGGGTAAAGGTTAGGTCGCTATCGTACCCCATACCGCAACATTCCCCAACGCAGGAACACCTATTGCGGCGGAGCAGCACCTTGCTGGCCAAGCAACATAGCCCCGCCAGCGGTCTGAGCCTGTTGTCGCATTTCGTCCATCTTGGCTCTCACCAGCGAGTGCAATACCTCGTTCTTCTGCTTGAGCTGTCTGAGCTCCGAATCCTTCTGCGATTCAGGAAGCCCCATCAACTCAGAAGCCAGCGACTCCGCCTGCGCCATCATGTCTTGCGGCGACTGCGGAACACTCGGCCCTGTCAGATACGAGGTAACAGGGCTGCCCCCAGCTTGTGCGGCAGCGGGATCGCCCTGGCCGCCGCCTTGAGCAGCTGGATCGCCACCTCCCGCCGCTGGAGGACCACCGGGCCCTTGCTGCCCCTGAGCAATTTGAGCTCCTTGGGCAGCCTGGTCGACTTCTTCCTGCAACTCGGCCTGTAACGTCTGCTGGTAACTGGCCTCTTCGCTAATTCGACGCTGCTCGTCTTTCCAGTCGAAACCCATTCCCGACAGTGCCGTGGTACCAGAAAGCTGGTTACCCATGAACATTTGCAGGGCAGCCATTTGGGTGTTGAAATCATCAGCATGCGTAACACGCTTCATCGTGGCCCGGATCGTGGGCAGCGTGAGGAGCTGTGAGACTTGCGTAACAAGCCACGCCAATAGCCGATTATTCCCGTGGACGAGGCTATGATTTGTCGCTTCGTATAGCCGCAAGGCAACCGGCGCGGTCTGCAGTTGGAGCGTCCCTCGGTACAGGTCCGTGGGTGTTCCCTGACTATTAAGCATGACATCATACGCTTGCTCGATCAGTTCTGTGGGAGCCAGCGACTGAGCATCGCCGCCGAGTGACTGGTAATTAACGGGGAAGGGCAGGGTATGCCAAGTAGCGGGGTCTTGTTTCCGTTTGCGGAGCATTTGCTGCACCTGGCCGCGGAAGTCACCCATGTTCATCATGCGAAGCGGATCAGCGGCATCCCCACCTAAGCCGCCGCCACCACTCCGTTGCTCGGGCGTGATCAGCCGGAACGGAATCACGTAATCCAGCGCGATCGCTTCGTTATAGCGGCGAAGCACCTGGACATACCAAATGTCGCGAAAATTAACCAATGTGCGAGAAAGCCCCCATCCCCGGGTCTGTACACCACTGATGGTAGGCTGCTTCAAATGGAATATCTGGTCCGTCGCAAACCGAAACCACCCGTTCTGATGCACAGCTTTGAGGACCTGCTCTGGCGCCCTCTCCAGCATGTACATGTTCCCGCGGCGTATCTCCCGCTTGTAGGTATCGGGGATCTTCCAAATGTAGTCGCAGTCCCCCGTCCAAGGACAGGTGATGATCTCAATCTCGTGAGGGCTCCACAGTTTGATCCGGAGCTTTCTCTCCAGATCCTCCGGCATATCGTTCACACGCCACACGCCCCGCTTTTTCGACTTAGGACAGGTAGCGATGAACTTATTCTTACCCGCGTCGTACTCGAGGTTGAAACTGGCCGTGTTCTCCGCCATCTCGTCAAACGCGAACTGATCCCCCGTGAAAGGCGAAATCAAGAACCGCTTAAAGGGCACTACCAGGCTCACGAACGCATTGCCGTAGCAGGCCTCGTCGCGGTCGGCAGACTGAATGGCTTGCGACACACCCAGCGTGTCGTTGAATAGGTTCTGCCACTGTTCCTTCTCGTCATCCCCCAGAGGCTTCCGCTTGTCAGCGGAGGTGATCTCGATGTCTGTGAGGAAGTAGGAGATGTTCCTCTCCGCGGCCATTCGGTAAGTACCCTGGCTTTGGAAGATGTACTCCGACCACTCCAAGGCATTCTTGTTGTGGTCCGGCATCGAGGCCGTAGCCATATCCAGCCAGGGACTTGGGAAAAAGTCCCCACCACGTCCACTGCCGAAGGCAGTGGAGGGGTTCATGCTGCCGCTGAAACTTCCAGTAACCATTGTTTATTCCTCGTTGAGTTTCATCATGACAAGCGAATACAGTACCGGCTCATCCAGAGACAGTTCGTATATCTCACGCTCTCGCTGTTTCGGATCGAGATTCAACAGGGAGTCTGCCTTATCACGAGCAAGCTGCAGGTACGGACGAGTCAGCCGGGGCTGGAACTCGCCCGTCACGGGCTGAAACACCTCCGGCGTACGTACAGCCTGGGCGTAGAGCGAATTGGGAGAAACTTTACGTGACACTTCCAGCAAGTCGTGCTTGGTAAGACAGGCGCCAGAGATCTCCGAACAATGCCAACGATCGGCATCTTCGTAGGAACGCCCAAGAATGCTAAAAAATGAAAAAATGCCAACCAAGTCATACTTGGCGGCCTTTCGTTTCGAGCACCACCAGAGCATCTTCTCGGCGGTGGCTCCATCAACATCAATAGCCAGGCGATCCCAGTTCTCGGGCCGCACTGGCTTATCCTTGAATCGTACACCCCCGTCGAGCCACGACGAGCTGAACATGAGGTTTTCCTCAAAACGCAACTCCACATGACTGTACGGACCAGCAGTCCGTAGGCGTATTCCCCAGTCCAACCAGCCTCCTGGCCCCTTGTAGAAGATCAATTCCATAGCATCCATGCCCCTCTGTCATAGTCCTCAGTCTCCGTCGCGTGGGTGCATTGCTTCCAGGAACCGGTCGTCTTCTATATCCAGAAGTTCCTGTACAACAGCGTCGCTCACGCGGGTTAAGGGGTGTTCTTTCAGTTGATCCGCCGTAGCGGTCTTCTGAGTGGAATCTTCCGGCGGAGTAGTGCCTGGTTCGATGACGCCTCTTTTTTCCATCTTATCCTCTGCCTTGGGTCGCCAGCATCCCGTGAATCTCGTCTTCGACACTCGGGGGAACTATAGGCGGGCCATTATTCGATTCGGGTTTCACCAGCATAATGTTCAACACGTCGAGACATCCGATACAGTTATGGAAGTCGAAAACGACCGCCTCGGACTCGAGATCAAGGCTAGGTACCTCCACCCGAATCGTCTCGCCCTCGGGTGTCTCGTTGGGCAAGAACTGATCTCCATCATACCGCCCGTCATATATCAAAGACAGACAAACGCCTCTCTGAGCCACGTGATGGAACCGTGTGCGGTTCACACCGGCCGGGGTGCGGAACACAACAGCCACGCTAGGCCTCGACGGTTCCACCGCTAGAAATCCCATCCCGATCTCCTCGTAAGGGCTCGCCCCAGGAGGCTCCTGAAACATGACTCCCTTCCTCGGATCAGGCAAGTTCGCGTCCTGTTTGTCGTCCTCATCCCACTGCGACGGGCCGGGACTGGTCTCATCCTCCGGCGGGACCGCCTTATTCATCTCCTGAAGCTGCGTCAGAATGGCACCCAAGCCGTCCAGCAGTAAGGACTCTGTCGCTTCAGGAGGTGCAGGCGTGATCGCAGGTGTTTGAACCTGCGGCGGCTGTGCCTGCGGCGGCTGGGCCTGTGGTGGTGCGACTGGCACCCACCTATTATTCGGGGCGTCGTACATCACTTGCTGTCCCGGGGCAATCTCCACAACCTGGCCATGTGTGAACTCGGGCGCGGCGGGTGCGTACGGCGCCGGGTGTGGGAACGTATCCAGCTGCGGTGACGTCGCTGCGGGCACGGTTGCCGGGTGCGGGGCCGCCGCCACCTT
>Ga0208012_1000120_pt1 | contig 32560 bp, 16 predicted proteins | sample 15BtaG_FD_184090 | JGI IMG/M metagenome (GOLD analysis project Ga0208012, IMG submission 184090) | Marine viral communities from the Subarctic Pacific Ocean - 15B_ETSP_OMZ_AT15312_CsCl metaG (SPAdes) (version 2) | ecosystem: Environmental > Aquatic > Marine > Oceanic | place: Pacific Ocean... | reverse complement strand
ACGGGACTTAATACAAAACAAGTCGTGAATAATCTTAACAAACTAAGAAAAAGATATAGGACGTTCAAGAGCAAATGGCAAAACGGCGAGATCTAAGCCTAGAAGAATATCTAGAAGAGACCACAAAAAACATCAGAGAAGACCGCGCCATGGCGAAGTCTCTTCTCATTGACGTCATGTCAGACATGGCTGCGTCCGCAACGGACCGTCGAGAAATGGGACCCATCGCAGCCAAGTTTGTGGAAAACCTTCAGCGCTCCAACGAGCAGATGGTTAAGTTAGCATCAATCTTACAGAGACAAAAAGTAACCAACGTTGGGCTCTCAGAAGACGACAAAGAACAATTGTTTGATTTGTTGAACGAGGACAAAGGCTGATGGCACTTACACTGGATACTCTGAAGTTCGGCGACCTTAATATTGTTAAAGAGAATGACGATAACCATGCCGGCGATCGCCGCCGAACATCTCCACTCACGGCACTAAGATTCGCCACCGAAAAGGCATTCGAGAAGGACACATTGATAGGGGTATCAGAATTTGTCGGAGTTGTCGTCGGTAAAAGACAAATCGACTTTGCGACTCATGAATATCAGGGAACGCTTATTAGCACCTCTTTACTACCCAAGCCCCAACCAGGGGGATCGCCCCCTCGCTCCACATCGAATTGGTTATATCGCGTATATATCCCAGAACTAGAGCCTCTGCCTGCGCCTAAATCTTACTCCGACCCGGTTTTGTTGGCGTATAAAGAGATTCCTATCGACCTCGCCATGGCGGGCACAAATCTCAAATTGAATGAAGGTGATGTTGTTAAAGTAAGATACCAAGACGCGAACAATCTTTTCGGGCCGAAGATAATAAAAAAGGTGATGGAAGCCACACCCGAGTGGGATATACAACCTGTCGGCGATGTGCAGCGGCAGCGCGTTCAACCAACTGAGGAATCTACTGAAAACAATTCTCACGAACCAGGACCACCCTACTCGCCGAGCACGACACCGACAACACCCCAGACAGCCAGAACAGCCACAGGTACAAATAGTTCTAATGTGGGCATAATCTATAAAGCGACAGGTCAGCGCGTCTACAATGGAAAATTGAAGGAAGCCAACATTCCTTTGTCCAAGATAAAGATAAAAAATAGCTGGAATGGGATGGGTACATATGAGCTAGCGTCACCGGAGATCATTGATGACTTGCGCCGTATGATGGAAGCATTTAATCTGGCTTTTAATGGTACTAAATTCGCCGGCGCCAACGAATTCCTAATGTTCGCCGGCGCCGGATCCGCATACAGAGCGTACGCCAATTCAGGTCGACTCCGAAACCAAAACTGTACTGGACCGAAAGACAGTGACGGCTACGACACCTCCCCGTGTAGCCCGGCTACCGCTAAAGCCGGCACATCAAAGCACGGCTGGGGGTTGGCGATAGATCTTGCCACAGCCCGAATGATGGGCACTGTCTTCGGTTCTACAGCACGTGCAAAAAACTGGCACTCCCAGATTATCCAGGCTTCTGATGCGAATGGCAACATAACTAAATATAAACCACACCGTGATCTCAAAAGATTTAGAGAAACATATGGAGGGCGCCGTAAAGAGGTTGTTGAAAGACTCATGAGGGCTCAAAGCATCAAATGGAGGTGGTTGAACAGATACGGGAGGGACTTTAATTTTGTATTTACCGTATATAGCGAAGCATGGCACATGGAATCACTTCGGTACGGCGAAATCTATCGTGCCGGTACTGGATTATCAAGGAAGGAGAGACAGTACATGGCTAGCGGACCTAAGCGCCCCCCAAGTTTTCGTGAGGGTATAGAAGTATTGCCTATTGGACCCATAGATAAACCATGGGAGGGTGCCGCCCCCGGTTTTGGTCCTTACGGATCCGTCGACCCCGAGAAAGGCATTCTCACGGTCGCCCAAGCAATCGCCCTCAACCCGATAGCCCCGTCGCTGCTGGACTAAATATACATGAGCGAATCTAATAGAGTAATAGATCTTGACATCTTGAGTCCATCAGAGCGGGCTGTTTATGAATCCTTGAGCACCGAAGCCAAGCAAGCTTTCCTGGGCTATGGTCCCCGCGGGAAGATGATACATTTTGATGTTCCCACGTTTATCCAAACTCAGTTTGAACACACGACACAACATGGCAATGCCTTCATAGTTATGGGACTTGACCGTCCCGCCTCCGGCATCACGAGTCGCAGAGAGACACACTCCGCAGCCATCGATATAGTGGCAGGTAGGAAGGGCTTTAGAGCCCGCGGTCGCGACGATAAAGACGAGGAAGTAATGGTTGATCCTGATATGACCCTGGACGCCGCCCGTGTATATATATCCCAGCGCTCAAACCCGGACGGCAACTTCCGACTCGCTCCCGGCACAGTCGGCAACACCACAGACGCATCCCCTAGAAGTACAGTCGCGATTAAGGCTGACACTCTCCGCTTCATCGCGCGCGAGAACATAAAGCTAGTAACGCGCACGGATGCATATAACTCCCAAGGCGGAGAACTAAAGAACACCAGCACCATCCCCTATGGTATAGACCTTATTGGTTGTAATGATTCCGCGGATATGCAACCCCTAGTGAAAGGAGAGAACCTTAGAGAATGCTTATCAGCAATAGTGGGTACCATCAATGAATTGCGAGGACTCTTTAATAACTTTGTAGACGAGACGCGACAAATGCATATTGCACTTGCACCCCACACACACATAATGACGTGGCCCGGAACTCCTTCTCTCCCAGATCTGGCAAACCTCACCAAACAGGCACTTGTCACAGTAATCAAGAATGCGTCTGATGTCACAGCACAATTGCCAATGCACGCAGCTAAATGTGCGTTTATAGAAACCAACTATTTAGGAGCAACGGAAGTTGCAGAAGCCACCGAAAATGGCAAAAGCACGTATATCTTAAGTAGATACAACAACACCAACTAATATAATGGCTACCCTCGCACCAAAAAGATATGTAAGACAAAACTTTAAGATTCCATTTTATGAATCCAGCTCACAACTATACAAAGTCAAAGCCAGAGTTAGTCCGAAGATAAAGAACAAAGACGAACTGAGAACAAGTATTGACGATCTTCGGGACGATGCAATTGTCTACTACATAACCCACTACTTCCCAGAGTTTTACACATATCTTTATAATCAGGCTGCCTTTGAACAGATGCTACCCGAAGGCGAAGGGCTGGAGTTAGCTGAAGATCTTATTGGTGATATTAAGAGAACCATAACGGCAGAAAATTATTTTAGTGCCCACCCGCCCCATACCGATAAATCAATCGTCGTGTTTAAAACATCCTACGACTTTTTTGAAAAAAGAGATGAACTCCTAACTGAAGATAAAATGCCATCGTTTGAGGCAAACCAAACATTCTTCCGGGAGAAAAACAACATTACTGATCCAACATCAGGAACTACGTTGAATATAATAACACTCGGCGGACAGAGTAGCGCTGTCAATGATGGGTTGCGTATATTCAATGAAGCTCTCGCCTTCATGGAGGGGCAGATGAGTGTTAATCTTGATTTCGGTGCCGCGCAAGCCAGTGTGCAGCCAATTTTAAACATGATGGTAACTGATATAGTTCAGCATTTGAGAAGAACAGCGGATAAGAAACTTACGGATGCCGACACCCTAACCGTATTGTTTGGTAAGAAAGAGGATAAGTCTGCAGTCGTCGGCATGGAATACTTAGCGGCAGAGGAATCCATCCAATCGTCACCACTTAAGGTGGGGAACTTTTCAGCAGTCCTGTACAGCCGCGCATTCCGGGATCCGATGACGGTGGCAATCCTCCAGAACTACAGCAATATTGCGCAAGGAGCTGCCGGAGGGAGTACTGGAGGATCCTCATTTTCTTTTTATGATTTCATAAACGACGAATCGGTGATTTCCGCCCTCGGTACGCCTGGCGCCGGCTCACTCTTTAGTGACCCTAATTATTTTACAACAGGGAGTGTAAGCGGCTCCTTCCCGCGCCCATTATCCCCGGCTGAACTAGCAGCGCGCGAGCGGGACGAGGTACAAAACGAATATGTCAAAGTTGCCCGGAGCCTTGGGATTATATCAGCCAATGATGTACAAGCTTTGACAAAGGGTTTTAAAGAAGCCTACACAAACGAAGAAGTGGAAAAAATCAAGAGAGAGATTGAGAACAACCCCGAAGTCGTCAGACGAGTCTTCGCCGCCCAAGCAACCAAAAAACTACAACAGGCTGCAAAAACCATTGACATGGTTGAGAACATCCTGCAGGAGGGTCCTTTAGGATTAATGGATAAATCTCCCGAAGGACGCCGCGTTAAACGCTTCTTTAAGGCATTTGGTATAGATCAAATAATGAAAGAAGTGATGCTGTGTCTTACCTTTGGGCTCAATTTCGAAGCAAGTAGAATTGCCTCCGCCGCGGCATCAGCCATACAATCTCAAGCATTGTCCGTATATTATCGCAAACCTGAGCCCCCCAAACCTTTTATGGAGATGCCCAAGTTTGATCCAAAAATGTTCCTTCCTAAAATGAGAGATGGGAATATAGGAGAAATTATTAAGAAGGCTGTTGTTGATGCCCTGCAAGAATCAGCAATTTCTGTAATTAAAAGACTTGCTGAACTGATAAGTGAAGTCTGCGAGTTTAATAATCCCGCCGCACATGATTATGGAGCCAATGATATTAATAGTCTCCTAAACGAAGGAGATTTTCAGTCAGGACTAGACGGCTTGGCGCTAAAGAACAACCTTGATCCACAAATACTTCGTACCTATTTAAGTGCACTGTCGAGAATATTAAGTTCGGTCGATGTGTGTAATCTATTCAGTCCAATTTCCCGACCGCCCCTTTCGTTAATTAATCGGATCATCACCTTTAATGAGGGATATGACAACGTGTTCATACAACAGGGACTAACAGATATTTCATCACTGACGGGGTTCATAAACGAACTGAGTGCCTTTGTGGACGTATCCGACCTTTGTGATGAGATCGCAAACATGGCCTACGTTCTAAACCAAGACGATGTTTGTTTGGCACTAGCCGACGCACCGGATCTTGGTGAGCTTGCAGTCGCTGTCCCGGAGCTAAACTTCGACTGTATGGATAAAGAGAACTTTATCAACGATCCCACTATAACCAAGACAATCCCGGAAGTCTTTAATATGGTGGCGGAAACTGTCGAAGTCCAGTTTATTAATTCTGCCGGCACCCTTAAAGAAATCCTTTTGCAGCCAGTAATGGTAAGGGGCTCGGACTCCAATGTCCTCCCCAGCTTCGATGCTGCGTCCGCAATCCGTCCGGATGGGATATCTGCCGGGGATGACTTACAAGAACTCGACACAGGTCCCCTATCTGAAGTCCAAAATCAAATAGATAGCGTTATGGACAAACTCCGCGGCGATATAGGAATTATAGAAGAACTCGTCGCAGATTGTGACCCTCATCCGTCGGACGTATTGGGGTTCTCGATTAATAATAACACAATAGATCTATTTGAACAAGTTATTACAGAGATTGCCTCCGCACTAGCAGACAGCAAATTTGAAGCAGGATTAAACGGACTTTCCACTCAGCTCGGCAACCTAGCTCTCGGTGAAGGTCCGGTGGTCAGAACTTATAGATTTAAACAAGATTTTTATCGAGCCTTTGAGAGTTACGTGCGAACGAACCGCGCCACATTCGCCGACGAAAAATATATAGCACCAAACTACTTTAGTTCCGGCAGAACGGTCCTAGCAGGACAGGACATCTCTCTAACATCATCGGTAACGTACAGTCTTGACGATACCTACTTGGCCACTACGGAGCCCTTGCAGTTAAAATTCGGGTTCCCAACGTTTGGCGGACCATCCACAGCAGAGGAATATCTCAGGGTCACGTATCCCAATAATGTCCCCGGTCACTCACAACTTATAAGTATCGACTATAAATCCACATCTGGATTGGTTCTTGATGACGGCTTAATGTTAAATCTGGAACAGTCGCTCGCTGATCAGGTGCAGGCGCAGCTAGGAAACTCCGGTACCGATCCCACAAACATATACATACAGCAATTTGTGAATTCATATGTCGATTCTAGTTTTTATTTTGAAGGACTCACTCCGTCGCTAGCTGAATCCTCCAGAGCAGCCGCAACTGACGAACTTACACCTCACGTTGTCCATCAAGAGTTTCCGAAAATGTATGCGTCTCTAGTGCAGAACATGATCGAATATATTCTGGAAAACGGTGCATTCGACGCTGCCACGCTGCAATCGTTGCAACTTTTTCATGTGAATACAGATTGCCCAGAAGATGAGGCATCAGACCTCCTGGATATCCAAGGAATTCTAGAACAAGTAACCCGAGAGTATGCTGAGCAAGCTTGTAACGACCGCGATGTATCGCTTAGAGACAAATTCCGCCGCGCATTGAAGTTCGGACTCACACTTCTATACGTTCAGCTTTCTATAGCCGAGTTCATTGTTAAAAACATTTTTGTTTTTGCAGCGTTTACGATCGACAGCATGCTACAGGATAGAAACAGTTTCCTATTTAGATTCTTCAGAAAACAGGCAAAGTTGTCTTTGATAAAGTTCTTGGAAACTCCGATCATCGATTCTCGTCTTCCGAATTTCCGTCCCGAGAACCTGGAAGCGGTCAAGACCGACTTGTTATCTTATTTTAACAAGAAGATCGCACGTGAGTCTGTGATAGCCAATGGGGGCATACGATACTCACACGAACCACAGGATGTCGTTTTCCCTCCCGGTACTGTATTCACCAAATCCGTGACCGCTGGTCCCCGTGCAACTTTTGACGACATTCTTGATTATTTGATCACTGAACGGCTATTCTTTGCCCGCACACCCATAAACAACGTGATTAAGAAAGCACTCGACCGCGCCGGCAAGTATCCGCGCCCAATGAACGAGGCTCTAATCTCCTCATATCCCGTCTTGCGAGATGGAAGCGACTCTCCATCTTCACAATCTCGTATACAACTCGCCGCCCAAATCGCTTTTGGAAATCATCCCAATGTTTTTGTATTGGACGAGGTTGATGACCCCCATTCCCAACCGCCAATCCCTGCCCAACGCCGCAGCTATTCTTTATGGTTTTACACCGGCGAAGAAGTGGGACCACCCGTCGCCGCTACAACGGGAAATGTGGATGCGCGCCCAGCCGAAGCTGAGGTCTCAATTGGCACCGGCGCCGTGGTGGAACTACTTTCAAACCTATATACACGAATGACTTGGATATCACAAGGTCTCGGGGACACACCCGCCGGCGAGGAGACATCGGCACCTTCGACATCGACCGCCACCCCCGGCGGACCCCCAACAGCGCCTGGTAGCGACTATGTCTATGCGGACGAATATTTTAGTGGCAACGGCAACTGTACCAATGAAAGATTTTTTGAGTGGTATAGTGAACTGGTTGATTATCCGCCCAACGAGATTGCATCCATCAGAGTCGAAAGGTGGTCTCACGCTGAAGAACTTTATGGACACCCATGGCCATCACCGAGCGAACTACAAGAGGCAGGACTTACACCACTATATTCCTCTAAGGCAATAGATCAGTTTAGAATTGACCAAAATTGTCCTGATCTCAACGCCGGCGATGACTCCAATCCCACCTGGACTCCCCCTGGTTATGGTGACGAAGAGACCGCGGACCAATCCGCCCTCAATGCTGCACTAGCAGACCTCCGGAGTATTTTTGGACTCTCGCCGGCTAATGAAACTTTGGATTACGCCTTTGAGACTTGGATGGGCTGGTATAGCGCAGACCCCGGGCCTACAGTCGGCGAACTAGACATTCTTGTAACGGCAATCCATGTGTATACATATGATCAAAATCGCGGACAGATGGCACAGACCGTTGCCCTAAATGATCTCTTGGGTGTTATGGAGAATCTGGGAATAGATACCAGCTGGTATTCCCCTTGGATGATGAACTAATTTATGGCATACTTAACAAGACTACAAATGTACCGAGCGCTGTCGCTGTCCCCTGTATACAATAATGAAACAATGGATACAAATGCTGATATGGTATTTAAGCCCCTCGGCATCATCAGCCCAACGAACCCACCCCGCACCGAAACCTATGATGCTGGAGACTCCGAGATCTTCATCGATACATTCGCCGCAGAAGAAGAGTATCTGGAGGCACACGCCACCAACTCGGATCAACTTGATTGGGTCCACCGGTGGGGATCCCCAACAAACACCAACGCCGGTATCAGCGGCGAGAGCGCCAACATCGGAAACCCAGGCTCGTCGCGCCGCGAGGACTGGTTCAATCACCTTACTTTTGCACACAATCTCTTAGAAGAGATAATAACCCCCGGACATGACGACATCGGTTCATACGGCAACCCTGCTCACTTCGACCCCGAGGACACTTCAGACGACTTCCGTACCGGAACGACCCTGGAGAATGCAGTTAAGTCCGAACTGGTAGCATTTCGTGATAGATATGTTCCGTCCGGACTAATTCAAGGAAAGAAGGAGGAGTATTACTCCATCGCGTACGCCGAATCACTAGGGAACACTAAGCACATAGCGCCCTTTAATTCTTTCACAAACCTTAGTGAATCAGGGTTTAAAAGCCTTTCGAGAGATGCAGACCCAATGCCTCGCCCGAGGAGATTTACATTCAAACCCGATGAGGGAAGTTATTCAAGGGGCAGACGTTACTGCGCAACACGTATAGTGCTAAGAATCTTTGCGGTCCATAACGCTCTATATGGATCTGAACTATTGCCTTTAGGCAACACAACTGCTTTTGATGACATCAAAGTCAACAAATCTAAGTTTTTAGACATGTTGGCTAACATCGCCGCGGCATATGAAATTCTAAGCACCGATATGAGCGCGTGGATCATAGGATATGACGAGCGCAAAGCCGCGGCGCGCGCCGCGGCGGAAGCTCTAATTGCTGAAGAACTGGTTGATCTCGACTTCTCGGTACACAAGCTCACAGACTCAGAGGTAGCCAGCATCTCACTAAACCCACAATACAACGAATACTTCACCACCACGTTTAACCAAGACATCATTACAACAGTTCCCATTATTCATAACTTATATTTAACAGAACAGTATTTTGAAGAGATATCCACCGTCTTGTTGTCACCAAAAATCCGAGCAATCGATACTTTGATTGATATAATATTAGAAGATAAAGACTTTAGTATGAAGCCGAATATGGACAGACCAGCATCTCGACAGGCAATCAACGCCGCCAATGGCGATTTCGACTTTGGACCATTCCTTCAAGACCTGATAATCAAGATTCTTATTGAAACCCCGATTAATATTCTTAAGGGACTTTGCGAACTTATCGATCCTCATATTGCCATAACCAAAATGATCAAGACTGGTTCAATGATTGCCTTCTCACAGGGCTCTAAAATTCTTGATGGTCCAGCCGCCGAATCCATTAATGATCTCATCAGCAGCAGGTTCCCTGAGTCAGGCATTAAGATCACAGGAGAAGGACTCATGGGGATGATAGTTTGTATGATGGAGGCCGGCTTTACAGCTGGTGAGATGGGACTTGAGGAAGCCATGGCAGATGCTAACCCGCCATTCGAGAAACCCCCTATCAACTTCTTCCCCACAGCCACTTTAAAGGGCGGTATTGATTTTACAGGGACTGTGAGCGGAATGGTGATGGCACCACCTTTACCTCTAGGGTTACTTTATTTGTTATTGGAACTAATTAAAAATGCCCTTAATCAAACTGAGAATCTCGACACGCCGGCGAGAGAGACTGTATGCGAGGACGATGAAGGAGGAGAAAATACATGAGTTCGGGACTATCAGTAGCACTCCCACTGGTGACTAGCGATGTCTTTGGTCCTTATGGATTGAACACTACATTCAAGGAACTAGCTAAGCAAAATCTTAAAATGCTTGTTCTCACAACACCCGGAGAAAGAATAATGGATCCGAACTTCGGCGTCGGGTTGAGAAACTTTACGTTCGAAATGAATGCACAAAATACATATAGCAATATAGCGACCGCCATCAGAAGTCAAGTACAACGCTATTTACAATATATCACGATAGATGAAATAAAGTTTTCTGTTCCCGAAAATAACCCAGACCTCTTTCCAAACAATTTAACAGTGAATATCTTTTTTACAATTGTTCCGATACAAGCCAGCGTGGCCCTGAGTGTACAAGTGAATCAGCCCTTTTAATGAGACAATAAGATGCCTAAAAAACCACAAACGATTAAATATACTTCCCGAGACTTCGAATCCATTCGTGCCGATCTGGAGAATTACGCCAAGAGATATTACGCCGACACATACAAAGATTTTAATAAGGCATCCTTCGGGTCGTTGATGCTCGATACAGTGGCTTACGTCGGCGACATCCTATCTTTTTATGTAGACTATCAGGCAAACGAAAGTTTTTTAAACACCGCTATTGAATATGACAATGTAATGCGATTGGCGAAACAACTCGGCTTCAAGCTGGACACTAGCCCCAGCTCATACGGGCTCCTGACATTCTATATACAGGTTCCAGCCCAAGGCGGTCCAGGAACTGCGGCGTCTCCTGGACCTAATACAGACTATGCTCCGGTCCTGAGAGCTGGTTCAACGTTTTCTTCCACGGGCGGTGGACTCTACACTCTTATAGAAGATATCGACTTCGCCCGCCCATCTAATCAGATCGTCGTCGGCACCGCAGACACAGATACGGGCACGCCAACAAACTTCGTTATCCGAGCCCAAGGACGAGCCGTCTCTGGACGCAGTGCGTTCAAAGAGGTGCAAATAGGAGACTTCCAGCGCTTCCTTAAAGTCGACCTCGGACCCACTAACGTAGCTGAGGTTCTGTCGGTCATTGATTCCGAAGGACACGAATATATCGAGGTCGACAACTTATCACAAAATATTGTTTATAAAGCAATCCAAAACACAGATACATCCACCAATAATACGGTTCGTAATATTCTTAAGGCAGTCCCCGTCGCGCGAAGGTTTACGGTCGACCGATCCCGGAACCGTACATATCTACAGTTCGGATATGGGTCAGACTCGGAGTTGCTCACGGATTCAATCGCTGATCCTACAAACTTAGTCCTTGATCTTAACGGACGGAATTACATAACCGATCTGGAGTTTGATCCAACAAAATTAATAAGTACGGATAAATTTGGAGTCGCTCCGTCGAACACAACATTAAGAATCGGATACAGAGTGAATACAACAAGAGATGTTAATGCAGCTGTTAACACTATCATCAATGTGGATCGATCGATAATAAGATTTACATCCCAAGGCTCGCTATCGCAAGGAATTCGCGACACGGTTGCTTCGACTTTAGAAGTCATGAATGAAGAGGCATTTGTCGGCGACGTTTCACTTCCATCATCAGACGAAATAAAGCAGCGTGTGATGGGGCATTACGCCACCCAGAACCGCGCAGTGACAATGCAAGACTACCAGTCCGTTGCGTACGCCATGCCAGCAAAATTCGGAGCCGTCAAAAGGGCTGCTGTGGTCCGAGACTTTGGCGAGTTCAAGAGAAACTTAAATCTCTATGTGATCTCAGAAAACACCAGCGGTAAACTAACAGCAGCCAACGCAACTCTTAAAAATAACTTAAGAAATTGGATGGGGCAGTATAGAATGGTTAACGATACTGTTGACATTATGGATGCTCAAATAGTTAACTTTGTAATAAAGTTTGTTATCGTTGTGGATATGAACACCAACAGGTTTACAGCTCTGAGTCGAGCCAACAGAGCGCTACATGACTACGCCGTAAAAAATCAATATGATATTGGGGAGTCAATCCAAGTTTTAGACTTCTATAAAGTCCTCCAAAAAGTTGAAGGAGTCGTCGATGTTCTCGACGTAGAGCTATCTAATGTGACAGGAGGATCTTATTCTGACGCGAGCTACGACTTTAAGAAAAACCTCTCAGCGAACGCACAGAGAGTAGAAGCCCTCAATAATGTAGTGTTCGAACTTAAATTTCCGAATGTTGACATTAAGGGATCAGTAAGATAATGGCAATTTTCAGATATACGGCAAGTGCCGACACCACCATCACAAATGCATATGAAGCAGGACTAGTTACCCGAGGAACTGGTTCCAACATGGGTTATGCTGATTCTCTAGAAGTCTTTTCCATATATGGACAGGAGTCTGGATCATCTGGACAGTCCCAAGAGTTATCCCGGATCCTAATCCAGTTTCCGATTGATACAATTAAAGCCAACCGCACAGCTGGTAAGATACCTGCTTCTGGAAGTGTCTCCTTTTATCTTAAAATGTTTAACGCAGAAACACCATGGACATTACCTCAAGACTTTAACTTGGTTGTGGCCCCGGTGTCTGCCGCATGGTTGGAAGGTGCCGGACTTGATACGGATAACTATCAGGACCTAGGAGAAGCCAACTGGGGTTTGCGCCAAGCTAGTACAAGTTGGACAAATGTCGGCGGCGACTATCTCACTGCTTCGAACTATAATGTTGCATTCCCTCAGGGTTATGAAAACATCAACCTGGATGTTAGTGACACTGTTGAAAGATGGATAGCAGGCACCGACCCGGCATTCGCCAACAACTATGGCTTCGGAATACATCTCACTGCTAGTCAGGAAGCGTATTTTTCAAGTTCTTTAGGCTCGGACTCTGGCTCTATAATACAAAACACTGTTGGTGCCAAGCAATCCTATTACACAAAGAAGTTCTTTGCACGATCTACAGAGTATTTCTTCAAGCGCCCGGTCCTTGAGGCACGCTGGGACGACAGAACAACAGACGATAGAGAGAACTTCTTCTATTCTAGCTCCCTGGCTCCAGCTGCCGACAATTTAAACACCCTTGTTTTTTATAATTACATTCGCGGACGTCTGGTTAATATCCCCGCTGTTGGCGCAGGCAATCTGCTAGTATCTTTTTACTCCAGCTCGGACGGCTCCCCAACCGGATCAAAGCTGACACTCCCTGGAGGCGGTGACGTCGCCTCAGCCGGCGATGTGAACGCTACAGCGAGTTATACGAGCGCTGGGCTGTATTCGGTTAATCTTGCCATTACACCGGCAGTTACACCGCTCCAAGCGATCCATGATGTGTGGCATCTCGATGGCGTCCAGTTCTACACGGGATCTTTTTATCCTGAACTGGTCCCAACATATGATAGCGCCCCAACGTTTGACCGCATAACTTCCTGCAAGAATCTTAAGAAATCCTATTCTCCACAGGACACGGCGCGCTTTAGGTTCTTTGTGCGAAGCAAGAACTGGAGCCCGACCCTCTATACGGTCGCAACTGCTAATAACCCAACCGACATTATCACCAGCGCGTCATTTAGCATTGCCCGCGTAACAGACAACTATACAGCTATCCCCTACGGAACAGGGTCAGATTATAGCACATATCTCTCTTATGATAAGGAAGGCAACTACTTTGATCTTGATATGGGGCTATTAGAGACAGGATACATGTATGAAATTAAGTTATCATATTACAATGATAGCATTGGAGACTGGCAAGAACAACCACAAGGGTTCAAATTCCGAGTTGAAGAATAATTAGAGTATGAGCATTAAGAAATATTTCGAAGTTGCCGAAAACATACAATCTCTCGCAAACAAGTCTGCCGCCGACATAGGGTCGGTGGTAGAATCTGTTGGGTATCACGAGCAAGATGTCATTGAAGAAGAGAGATTCATACCTCGTATCGATTTTTCCAAGCCGGAAAACTTCGCCCGGTATGGTTCGGCCGAAGAGTATTATGCTCAATCCATAAAACGAATCTACAACACCTACCCTTATGATGGATCGCTCAAGGAGCGCCTAGAGTGGGTGAATGATTCGACCTATCTAGATCTCTACATCTATGATGAGAAATATCCGAGAACAAATGGTTATATCATCATGTCTGCGGATAGCGTTGCCACCAGCAGCGCCCCCGATGGTTATGGGCGCCCCACTGTACCAGAATACATTTATGTAGAAGGCGGACCAAACCCCAACCCGAACGGATCCACACCTCTTTCTACACAGTTTACAGGCTCCAGCTATTACGAGCCCTCGATGAATCGAGCCTCCAACCTGGAGCTGAGCTTCGCCAGCAAGGGTGTCTCATTAGAGTTCTGGCTGAAAAAATCCGATTTTATCGGCCGCGAGGTTATTTTCGACCTCTGGAACGGGGAGCTAACCTCGTCAGACAGTTACGCCCGTTTACGTTTAGAGATGACAGGTTCACCTGATGGACTCAAACCGTTTTTGATTACAGCACGCTCCGGCGCCTTCGGTGTACATAAACAGTCCCCATCAACCACCACCGTAACCAGTGCATCCGTCGCGGATGACAATTGGCATCACTATGCAATAACCATGAAGTCAGCGTCCGCCGGAGTCGCCACACGTTTTTATGTCGACGGGGCTCTCAATAATGAAAGCACGCTAGGATCCACAGGTATTAACGATATAAATACTTTCGGTCTCCGCGCCAACATGGGCGCCCTTGTGACAGCCGTCTCGGGTTCCCCCACCACGGCAGCCGGCGACGGCAAGCTCTCCGGCTCGCTAGATGAATTCCGATTTTGGAAAACACAAAGAACCTCAGAACAGATCGGACTCTATTGGTTTACCCAGGTCGGTGGCGGTGTCAACAGTGACCCCGAACCCTTCATCGAGACAATGGAGTCTGGTAATGTGGACTTGGGTGTATATTTTAAGTTTAACGAGGGTATCACGGGTGTCGCAGCCACCGATAGTGTTGTGTTGGATTACTCCGGACGCTTCTCAAATGGAGCATGGACTGGATACACCAGTAACTCTCGAAACACGGGCTCCGCCATTGTGCTCTCCGCTGCAGCCACAAAAGAGTTTAAAGATCCGATTATCTATTCTTTCCACCCGGCTGTGGTTGCTCTGGGCGACGACCTGCAACTTGAGGGTTCCTCACACGACGTCGCCAACAATGCGTCAATCTATAACTCGGTACCAGCTTGGATCACGGAACAAGACACAGAGGGACAAAACAACCTCAAGTACCTGACACAGATTATGTCAAGCTATTTTGACACCCTTCACCTACAAGTTGAGAGCCTCAATAAGTTAAAAGACAAACAATATCCTAGCGGTAGCGATAAGCCGCTTCCCTTTGCTGAAAATTTGTTGTACTCACAAGGTTTTGTCGCGCCCGACCTATTCCTTGATGCTGATATCCTTGAAAAGCTAGCCGACCGCGGCGACAAGATACTTTTCGAGAAGTCTCTTCACGACACCAAGAACATAATCTATCAAAATATCTATAATAATTTATCTTATATCTACAAGACGAAGGGAACGATGAAGTCTTTCCGCAATCTTATACGATGTTTTGGCATTGATGATGAGTTGGTTAAGATCAACATGTATGCGGACAATATAGAATATAAATTAGAGAATAGCAGAAGAAACGTTATTGTTTCCGACAGATTTGTAGATTTCAACACTACACTCTCATCCGAGGCGACTGTTTATAACTATGCAGACGCGTCCAACCCAAATTCAGTTGGATACATTCCGGAAGTTTCGGCATTGACAGGAGGTTATGGAATTACTCTGGAAGCAGATGTCTTATTCCCCCTTAAGCTGGACGAAGCCTCAATTGCATATGTAAATACTAATGTGATTAGTGCCTCTTTATTTGGAATGCACGGAGCCCCGGCCGCAGCCGCAGATACCACGTGGCCGACAACCGATAGAGTCAACTTTCAGGTGTATGCCGAACGAGATGAACTTAAGTCCACGAATGTACGCTTTGTATTGACAGGGACCGCCGGCGGCTTTGTGCCCCGACTAACATCTAGTCTATTCCAAGAAGTTTATAATAATACTCGCTGGAACCTTTCGGTTAGGATAAAGCCTGAAGAGTACCCTCTCACGGGATTCGTATCTGACACAAGTGATAACTATATTGTTGAGCTACACGGCGTCCAGGCTGAGTCGGGAGAAATCCTAGAACAGTTTACAGTCTCGCAAACAGTTGCGTCCCCCGATGCTGGGTTCATCACCGGATCACGCCGCGCCTATATCGGCGCCCACAGAACAAACTTCACAGGAACAATTCTTCAGACCTCTGACGTTAAAATTAACGCATGCCGCTACTGGCTCGATTATGTTGAAGATGAGGCTCTCATCGGACATGCGCTCGACACCGAAAATCATGGCGCCCTCCGCCCCCACCGCTTTGCGTACGCTTTCGATGTGTCGGCATCATTTGGTGATATTCAAAAAATAGACACCCTTGCTTTCAATTGGGAATTCATGACGAATACCGGATCCAATGCAAACGGACAGTTTACCGTTAGCGATCTAAGCTCTGGATCCGCGGACTTCACAAGATTCGGTGCACTAGGAACAATATTGAATAAACAATATACTGCCAGTGGTTCCTTCTTCGCACCCTCCTCAACAAAAGCATTCGACAAGGATTATGTGGTGTCGTCCAAGTTAAATTTACCAGAGCAGATATATTCCGAAGATATGGTATCAGTAGCCACAGCCCAAGAACAACAAGCATTCACCAGCGACTCGCGTCCGATAAACTATTACTTTGCCTTTGAGAAAAGCATGTATCAGGTGATTTCAGAGGAAATCATCAACTACTTTGCTAATTTGAAGGATTTTAATAATCTTATTGGAACTCCTGTCGATTCATACCGTACTGAATATAAGCAACTCAAAGCACTACGACAGAAGTTCTTTGAAAAAGTCGGCAACAGTGAATTGGACTTTGATAAATTTTATGAGTTCTATAAGTGGTTCGACTCTTCACTCTCGGTGATGTTAGCTCAGCTTGTGCCGGCCTCGGCAGATTTCGCAGATAACATTGTTTCCGTTATAGAGAATCATGTACTAGAGAGACCAAAATATAGAAGGAAATTCCCATTTCTAGAAAAGGTTGGCGGTGAGGATATAACAGGCGTCTTTAGTATGCCGGCAAACGGTACCGGACCGGACACTGGAATGGGTTCATTTTTCATGCAGTCCGGCGATGAACCATCTCCTCGACAGACTGGAATGGGTGATCAAGATGAGGCTGACTGGAAGGATCTCCACGCACCGCTTCCGAAACCGGGGGAGACTACTCCGAATGAAGACGAAAAACTCTACTGGCATAAACTTAGACAACTTGAAGCAGCTAGCTCTGCCAATTATGCTATACAACAATCTATTAATAAGTCTTACAAGAGAAGAATAAGCTCACCGGTCAAGTTAAGACTCCGAGGCAAGATGACATATGGTGGCGTGGGTCGTCACTCAAACAATCGCCCCAACTACGTCTTCGCCGCGACAGCGCCCTATGGTCCGGTTGTGCCATCAACAAACATCCCAACCAATATTATGCTTGGTTATGGATCGGACGTAGAACAACTGATCAACACCACAGACGTTTTCTTTCCCTCCCGGAAACACCGCCTAGGTTTTGCGCTGGACCCCGGAATTAACACTGTACCCGACACTATAAAACTCGACGGAAATGTATATGCCCCATTCAGCCTCTACAGTTCGTCAATCGAAACGGGATATAACTCCAAAGTTGTAACTCAATATAAGTCCGGCACCATGGTCACAAATCTTCACAACGATTTTGTGCAAAACCACGACATTCCAATGCAGGGACCATTTGCAGAGAAGTTTGTTGGAGGACGCTACTATCGCCACACCGAAGTTAATGACGGAACAGACACGCGCGAGAGCAGGGCGGAAGGGTTCAGACTTGAACTAGGATCGTTAGCATTGCCAGTCACTGGCACACTGGGTATTGTACCACCAAACTATCCCTTCGCTGACTCTCCACCAGGCTCAGCACCCAATGGGTATCTCCCGGAGTTGCCGACAGCCCAGCGCTTCCGCGATGAGACAGCCAAGCGCCCGGTAAACATCAAGAACATCTTGCTGACGACCGCCTCCATGGGTACACGCCTATCGGGAACTATAGCACACAATCAGATTGGAAACTACCAGAAGAACTATCAGGTCATTAGCACTGGCGGACGCACCATCAACGATCCGTTCTTCCAGGATCAATCGTTTGACTTTGCCCTAAACCCAGAGACCTTGGCGACAAGAGGAAAGTTCCCACTGGACCCCGCTTCAACGGCAAACGTTGGCGGTGATCTCAACTACGACCTTCCCAACCGTACAGGTGCCAACTCAAACCAGACGATCATCGTCAATCGGTTTAGTTCCCCCGGTGAGTACAGCACTCTATCACGCGGCTACATGGAACCGGCTCACGAAGAGTTGTCGGTAAATAACGCATCGCCGTATCGGAACAGAAGAGTTATAAACTTTGGCTTCCCCGGATCCGCCTCTCTTGATCCATCGATTCAGAATACCATCCGGGTTGTTGATCAGATTAGCAAGAACCGCGGACTCAATCAACTGTCTACTCTGCATGCCGCTCAGTTTGGCATAGATTCAGCATACGGATCCATCACCGCCACTTCCACTCGCGTCGATGGTGGACTAGGATATTCTGAAACACCTTCCTGGCAGAAAACCAACAAAAACCGCGTACGCCATATAGTATCTTCATCCGCAGGGTATGCGACGGGTTCCATTTACGACAACTTATTCGTTCAACACGCAATCCCAAGATCAACCCAACAGTACAGCTGGGTTACTGGGTCTATGATTAATGGAACTGCTATTTTTGGTTTAAGTAAACCATCCTGCTGCAGCGCTTCAGTGCTCACGGAACTGGTTACGAGCGGAACGTATACATCAGCAAACTTCGTGGGACTCAACACTCTCACAATCGACCCTGTATCGGCATCAAGCCACATCCTAGGATTTCCGCTAACTTCTGTTGCCAGCGCTTCTTATTACAATAGTGCTCTGGGACTAGGGCTGAATAATGGTTCTGACTACTTTAATGTATTACTTGACAATCGCGGCGCTGCATTTGGTTATTCAACTTGGAAACAAATCCGCGTTGGTGAAGCACCGGTAGCAAGAAAACTTAAAGAAACCAACAAGATAGGCACCACAATCGCCCCACGTAGTATTCCCAATATTATTGGCGGTAGACAGTCCGGATACATCCAACCAACACAGCCAAATACCTTTGTTGACTACTTTGAGGCGCCTGTTTCGAAGAACTCCTCTCCAATCTATTTCTACTTCGAAGACAATACAGTGAGTTCTAGCACCGTCAATAATCTAGTACTCACGGTTCCATACCGAAATGAGTTGGACTACTTCTCTAACAACGGACTCAACAACAGATTGGGGCTACAGATTGATCTCGACAAGCGAAGAGCATACAGTACGGTGGTCGACTATACACTATCCGGTAGTTTGAGTGTCGTTGTAAATTACAGTGAGCGCCTATATCCTTCCGCTATAAACGCCTACAAGCCAATTGTACGCGGTAGAACAGAGTTTACGATCACGAACATATGGGATGACTCCAGAACCAACAGAAGCCTTCTCTATGGCGGTCAAGTTGGGTCTATGGGGCAGACAATCGCGTCCTCAAGTACTTGGCCCATGGACGGACATATCAACTTCACCACCACCTCATCTGTTAATGCCACAGACGGCGCCGGCGAACTGATGAACTCATACTCCAGATTCTCTGGTTCCGATTCGGGAATCACAGCTGCCCCCACATATGCCATGCGCATCCCCGTGGGAACTACAGCATCCCTCCCCGTCCTTGTGGGAGACGCGGAGTGGCTAGCTCCATCACAGGCAGGGAAGAATCCGTACGAGAACTATACCACATATGCAGAGAAGATCCGACTCATCGGCAAGGATTACTCGATAATTCCAGAGTTCCGAATCAGTGAACTTATGGACACCTATATCAACACACGGGAGAGCGATTTCCTTGCCGCCCTCGATAATATCTTCGAACTCACGGGAGCAGCTATTAACAATAGTTCTGCAAGGGGTTTCTACAAAACCTATACAAACGCAGACTTCCTAAGATACTTCGGTGTTATTGACGACGATTTGAACGAACAGCGCTCTGGGAACCTGAAGATCATCCGCGATAAGGTAGCACTTAAGTGTGATGCACTGATCAAATTCCTCCCATACAAGGGATTCTACCCGGCAGAGAGGACTGTGGAATTGGCGCGAATACTTTCTCAGTCGTACGGCTCGCAGCTAGCGCCCAAATTCTCCTCCGGAGCACGTATTCTTATGGAGCCAATGTATGCTCCGGGAATTATGTTTAACACAATCAAGTCCGGACTTGCAGTTTCTAACTTTGTTTTGTCTAATACCGCATCGACCCCCACGAGTCAACTGCAGCCGGCAAAAATCCTCCCGGCCGGACAGGTTTACATCTATGCAAACACAACGGACAACGACGTAAAAATCACCATGACAGCTTCTGTGCCGATTTATGCCCCCCTGGACGCCCCCGGGAACGCACATGGTTATGTTCCGGATAAGGTCCCCTTCGAGGCTCTATACAAGCCCGAGAGTTTCTTCAATACGCTGCAGCTACGACAACTTCCCAACGCCGGCTCATCAACGGATTCCCTTCTGTACGATACAGCAACCTCTGGAAGTTTAGCAAGTATCTCAGCCGCGATCGCCTTTACGGAGCGCATCGACTTCGCTCCATTTAAAGGCAATCGTCTGTATAGATTAGCGATCGACAACTTCTTATGCGAAACAGCAAATATTTTTGTCGAGAAGCAAGCCAACTTCCAGAGCGCTCGCGAAGAAAACTTTAAGCCCGTTGTTTCGGGGACGATGTATATAATGGACTTCAAGTTATACCGCACACCAGTCCCAGCCCTCGCCAGTGAACGCCCGGACACATCTCAATTTGTAATGTACGATAATGAGCTAGCGTTTGGAACCCCTTTGGTCGCGGACGGGTCGATCCAAGGCGGTATTACTCTGTCTCATGTTTCACCTCCATATTATGGCGGACCGGCAGCCTGCAGGTTTGAATACACAGCTCAATCGTCTGGTATTCCCACGCTGCAGGATATATTTTCAGCTACAAAACTTGTCTTTAATAGAAGTACTTCATATGGATATTCAGATTTATCTGATACCTCAATAGATAACATAGTTATGCAGGTTGATAGCTGTTTTAATCTCATGGATACTATGCAAGAAGTGCCTATAGGCACAGTCGCTCAAAAAGACAAATGGCTCATTCAGTCCAAATTCGAAACCCCGATATTAAACTTTGCCTCGGTCTCTTCATCTGTACCTCCCACCTCATCGGTCATAGGCAATGACTCTGCAGATGACTACAGGATTAAAGGCATGTGGCACCAATACGGAGTTATTCCATCTGGCTCATCCGAGGGTGTTTTTGCGATTATTAATGGAGCTTCCGGTTCTGCGGGTGGAAACCTTGCAGACATTGTGGGCTTTTCAACAGGAGAGTCCACTCGCATCGGCGCCACCAAGAAAGAATATAAACTCGAAGAGGCAATCGTCGCGATCCCATATCGAGAAGATAGAAATAGAAGAAACTACATTGGTATCCAAGCTGAGAATATGACGTCTTCCACCTACTTGAAAATGGTGGCAGCAATGGACAAGTATGTATTCCCACCAAAGTTTGACTTTACGAGGTTTGAAACAGTAGATCCCATCCTGATGTACATCTTTGAGTTCTCTGCAGTCCTGACACAACAGGACATTGCTGACATATGGCAGAACCTCCCACCAGACCTTAGCGAGAGGTTTGAAACTAAAGAAACTGTTGTCGAGGAGAAGGAACTTATTGATCTCATTCTCAACAAGGACACAGATACCAAGTGGATGGTATTCAAAGTTAAAAAGCGCGCCAAGAAAGATTTTGAGATCGCCCGTCGCCAACAGGTTCAGGAAGACACTTCTGCTATGACACCAAGCATCACAAGCAAATATTCATACAATTGGCCGTACGATTACTTCTCTCTGGTTGAATTGGCGAAAATTGATGAGAAAGTCCAGTATGTTTCCACCGATCTGAAACAGAATACGCGTGTCTCGGAAAACGAAGCTCTTGATACTGAAAGAACAACAGCCGGCGAACCAAGCTCAGCGAGGGAGGAGAGTAGATAATGGAGTTCTTTAATAAAAAAGAAGAAGTACTTGATGTAGAACTAACCGAGTACGGCAAGTATTTGCTGGCCATTGGTCAATTAAACCCCACCTATTACGCTTTTTTTGACGACGATATCCAATATGATGTTAGCGGTTCCGGGTATACTGAGGACCAGAACATTATCGCTAATCGCATTCAATATGACACCCCTAAATTAAAGATACTTGCCAACAGAACAGGCGCCGAAACAAGAGTAAATGAGTTCCTAAGCCAAACTAGCGGATCTATTGCTACATTAAGCAGCAATTCGGACGCCTCAGCATTAGCAGACGTACGTTCACAGCAACCATACCAAAATAAAGGAAAGCTTGCCGTCAATCCCCTAGGGAATTCTTCCTTAAGCACACCATATTCTGCAGCATGGCAGCTTAATGTGGTTTCGGATTCTGAGATTTCTTCCTCATCGCGCAACTATCAAATGGACCCCTCCGGCTCCATAGAAAAGATCCCACAGATCAATATCAATGTTGATTATCAAACATTCTATAGTACAGGGGAGCTATCCGAAAAGTCGATATCAGGTTATCTCAATACATCAAATGTGTTTTTAGCGTTGAACGAGAACTATTTAATGATAGAATTGATAGAAAATAATACTGATTTTGAAAAAGAGAACTTTGATATTGAAGTGTTCCTAGTGCAGACGGGCTCAGCTGCTAGCGACCCTGATGTTCACATTCAGAAAAGCTTCCTGCCTGATGGAGGACCAGAACAATTTTTGTTTCCCACAACAGAGAACGTAGAATATTATATGAATGTATGGGTAGATAGCGAGGTACCGACCGAAATCATCGATGCTTTGAATATCTCACCAAGGTCGCTTAATACAAACCGCCTGAGACTCAAACTTAACAGAGATTTGTATACCACTGAGAACGAGGAGCCATGTGAGTAATGATAGCCATCGGACCATACCAGCGCCCTATTCCATTTGTTAATATCCAAGAAGTAAAGCTCGATTGGGATCCTGTCGGAAATGCTTTTGTATTAATATCTGTATCTAACGAGACTATACGAACTGGTACAACAAAACACTTCTCAAACTATTTGTACTTGACTTCCAACAAAGCCGAGATCGACACTCTTGCATCAAACACAACAGCACTGATAGAAAAAATTAGGGTTGATACACCCAATTGCATAAATCTCTCATTATCGAATAAAGATTTTAAATTAAAAAGCAGCATCAACGGTCCGAATGGATCTCAAATTTATAATAATGTTTATACTGTGCGAAGGAATCTCACACCCGGCGGACGAAATGTATACGCATTGGTGGTCTCATACAAACAGACCTCTTCGCGATATATTATAGGAAACATTATTAAAGAGACAATTTTGCTTAAGGGGATGTCCCCTACAAGCACAAGTTTGTATACCCTCAACGAAAGTTATACTGGCTTCGGTGATGTCAAGGCTATATGGCCCGGCGCAGCTCATTTGAACGCGACGCATATTATGGCTGGGAATACTCACGCGCCCACACCTCATCCCACGTTAGCACCAAGCACAATCCTGAATGTTAAGATGAAAGATTTTAGAATACTTAAAGCGGTTGATTCTCTATCACTCGCACCGACAGTATCTCAACATACCGGAGAAGCCTACATATCCCCGATAGAACTATCTCGAAACAAGGAAGGGAACGTTCATGGTTTCTTCTCTCTGGATCACTTGCGCTTCGCAATTGCTAATACAAACTTCGGACGTATCATCAAAAACCAGACAGCATTACTATCGGCAACGCAAATAAAAGATGTGGTAATATATCAAAAAATTGTTAAAGAGGATGCATCCGGCAATGATCTCACCCCCGGACGTTTCACGGGATGTTCTCTAGATCAGATAAGTCGCTTTAAGAGAGTAGCCTCTCTAAAGAATGGACTGCAGATTATAAGTACATTTAATCAAAACAGTATTTTAAATATGACCTTCATCGATCAGACCACGAAAAATTATAGTGGTAATATGCTTGAGTACAAAGTCGAGATCATATTCCAAGATCAAACCCGCAACGCAATTTCTCTTGCCGCAGATCAGTTATCATCGCGTATAAAGAAATATGATAGCGAGAAGCCCGCCGCATCCCCATCGACCAGCAAAAGTCTAATAGATACATATCTCACATCATTGGGCTTTATATATGGTCCTACACCGTTTTCGACAATTTCAGCTTCCGCGTGGCAGTTATATCTGATGTCTATGTTAGCCAACCTCGGTGACGACGCCGGCGCCAACGAAGGGAGAGTCCTCAAAGTAATGCGTAGTCTGGCGGTGAAACTAAGAGCAATTATTAGCTCAACCTCCAATATCACCTCCGGCGGACAAAACCTTAATTCAAAGATATACACCTCCAATACCGACGGCACCCTCCGACTAGAGAAAATCTTCGCACAGAAGTACCGAGTAACGGATAACAGGAGCGTCGGTCTTGACTATCTGGACAGTATAATTCAGAACGCAGAAAACCCAGCCCCAGTAGTCAGTTACACAGCCATGTCCAGCAGAACGAACGCCGAAGTAGAGAAATATTCCGTAAATAATCCCAACATTGGATCTATAAACCAAGTAGGGTTCTTGACGCCACAGTCTGTAGGACTCCGCGCCAACCCCATCGCCGTCTCCTCAACTACTCTAGAAAACAGTACAGGACATTTTAGCTCGTTAATTCGTAGCGCCGCAGAAGACGCCCCCGCTATGAATCTTGAAACCGCGAAGCCAGAGGCTGTAAACACACTAGAAACCCTAGCTCAGCACGGGATATCAATCACGCAGAATGATAGTAGCTTGAGAAAATTTGTTTTCGATGAAAAAATCGTAACCCCCGAAGCTATTGATTCACAGAACTACTTGTCGACAGGGTCTCATTTTTCCATGGCCGACAGTGGAGAGTCAAGCGTGTCTGGATCCACCGACAGTATCATAACGTCAGCAAAACTAAACTTCCGAGCAACAAGCTCACCCCTAGCAATTGAGTTAGTAAACCAGTCAGTGACAGAATTTAGCAATATCACAAAAATAACGAACAAATCCAACATCTCTGGTTCGCTAGCGCTCCAAAAATCAAAAGAAGATTTTAGTCTTATAGAAAACTCTGATACAATGACTAATATTCTTAATTTTGGATCCATCGCACAAGTGCAGTATCTCGCAGGGTACGATCCGAAAGCAGGAATCGGAAGTCCCAGATGGACACTGCTAGATCAGACCATGTATAATATGATAGTTTCAGAGAACAAGCCACTTATATGCCGACTAATAAAGGTGTCAGACACACTTGACGTCCCGGTGGTTTTGAACTTGCAGCCTCTCGCTTCCTTGTTTATCCTTGGTGCCGCCCGGGCGATCACTCCGAATCACAGCCCTAGACAAACATATTCTAATACAATGAATTTGCTAGCGCGCCAAAATAGTGACATGCTCGTATACTTAACGATGACTGATGCCCTATACGCTCAGAACATCCCGTTTGCCGCCTCCTCGGAAGTGGGCAGCTCAATCGGAGCAGCCACCGCGCCATCCCCGGTCCCCCCACAGATAACGGGTCCCGAATCCGGAGGGTACTAGAGTATGCCTATCAATAATTCTTACCAAGATCGAATACGAATTGCCCCCCCCGGACTTGTGGGTCCACTGGACCGCACCCAGAACCCTGGCTTCCATCCGATGGCTCGGACAAACTGGGAGATCTCGGATCACATTCGTGGTGTCCTTGGCGCCTATGTTTTAGAATACCCTGGCACCGCCGGAAATGCATTCTGGAATGCAGGCTCTGTTCTCTATTCCGCCGGCTCCGGCGGACCAGTTCCCGGACAAGGCGCAAGGTTATCAACCGGCGCTGCCGTCGCCAACGAGTTTGTCGGAAACAACGATGGAACCAATATAGTTTTTGACTATAGTCTAACACCCAGCCAGGAGCACATGACCTTGACGTTTAGTAATGCTGGCTGGAAAAGCTATGAGGTTACTAATATCGCCGCTAACTGGTTTGTAAAACCCTTTGACCCCGTCAACCCGGATCCGGCTGGGAACGTAAGCCAGAATTTGGGGCGCCTAAACGGCTACGTAGGCACTGGAACCTGGAAATCATATAAAGGGCTCCTGCGTGAATCTACAGGACCCTTCTTCGACCATACAGCCCTACTCTACCTTCCCTCGCCCAACGCAGCGATCAGGAGCAAAGCCGAGACTATGTTTAACGTCGAACCAACATATGTCCAGTATGTTGATTCGGTTCCTAACTATGAGCAAACCATCGCACCTGATGCCGTCGCAGAGCATATATTACCAAACGCATACTACTTGCAGTTTGAGCTTGAGAATACAGGAAGTACTCTTCTAGCCGACGGCCGCTATAAAGACGCTCTATCGTTGTTCGATCAAGAAGTTCCCATTGGACTGTCCGGAGAAGACAGAAGATGGTTTGTAGAGGCTCGCCACCAGGGCTACACAGAAAGTAACATAGGGCGCTTCTATGAAACCTATGCCCAAGCACTAGCAGCGGCAGACGTTTCGACGAAGGCTGCAGCAATCCAGAAAGATCTAATGGTTTTATATCGCGACCGGGACACATTGACAGAAGACGTCATAAATCAAGGAGGCATTCCGTTCTATAACAAGATTACCATCCCCACAGACTTCATCGATATACTTAGTTCCGCCCTTGCCTCCGCCGCTTCCTGGCCAGATGAAGGATCAGACTTTCTAAGTATGCTCCAATATTTGGCTGTCACGGATCTCATAGAACCATCCTCGCTGTCGACTACCGACTTTAGAGTTGCAACAAAAACCATAACTTCCGCCGGGAACACACCTGACTTTATTAATTCAGTATCAGAAGCCCCCTACACTAACTTATCGCGCGTGAACAATTTCCTCTCCGAGCCGACACAGCCAGCCTCCGCCCTGATGTCAGCACAGTCCATCGAGTCTGATACGGGACCTGCCTCCTCTATTTCTATCCTTCATCGCCACGGATTGGACAACACCCCGTTGACGACAAATGTCAATGAGGATGTTACCAATGCCCTAGACGACTTCAATAGTGCTGCATCGAATTATCGGCGCAGTTTCCAACAGATACTAACCAATCAGCCGTGCCATACTGAAACTTTAATGTATGTGGTTAAAAAATACAGAGGCGACTCTGCTACTCCAGCTCAGACTTTCTATTTTACTAATCGATTTGACGGACAGGATATCATATTTTATGATTCACAAATCAAAGCCAAACAGAGATACCGCTATACTTTCGAACGTGTCATGCTTATTATTGGCAACGAGTACCGTTATAATTTTCCCACTGGCCAGGATATAGACTTTAAGTACGACCCCTACGCAGAAAATTATAGTGCCCAACTTGCTATCACGAATCTGCCAAATATTAAAACCTGCCTGGTTCCGTACGTTGCCGGCGATATAGTAACAATTGTAGAAGATAAGCCTCCCACCGTCCCGGAGATATCTTTCCATCCCTTCCGCGGAGTCAACAATAAAGTTAAGATCCTGTTGCGCGCCTCCACGGGAATAACAAGCGAAAAGCCGATCGCCATATTGGAAGAAGACAAAAACTTCTTTGCAGACGAATACTTAGCTCAAACTGGACTCCCCGCGTCATACGACAACATAGAAACAATAGAATTTAGATCAGATGATCCAGTCGACGCGTATACACTATTCCGGACTACAACAAAGCCGAGTTCCTATCGTGACTTTGAGTCAGGAGCAGAGAGTTCTATCAACCCTGACCGAGGAATTGCCGGTTCATTCACGGACACAATTAGACCAAACACTAAATACTATTACTGCGCCCGAGCCGTGGATGTTAATGGAAACATATCTAACCCTACGCATATTTTTGAGATCGAAATGATTGATAATGCGGGGCAGATTTTCTTGCGACAGGACATAATAGAGTTTGAATCTTCCCAAATAGAATACACGAAAACGGGACAAAGGTATATTTATATTGAACCGAGCATGCTCCAGCTCGCTCTAGATGATGCATCCCTAGCGGGACCATCTCCTTCGCCGGCAATTCAGCCGAATAATTCAATACTTGGACCAATGGGGACCGATATAGGAGTAGATAAAGTCTGGGAAAAGAAGTTCAAAATACGAACAACCAGCAAGAAGACAGGAAGAAAACTGGATCTAAATGTGACATTTAAAAATACTGGGATAGTAAATCCTAGCGAATAAAGACATTTAAGACTATTTATATGAAGAGGACAATAGCATGGGATTCTTAGACAACTCCGGCGACATTATTTTGGACGCCGTTCTAACCGACTTAGGTAGAAAAAGACTGGCCGAGGGAAACGGGAGATTTAGAGTCTCCAAGTTTGCTTTGGGCGACGACGAAATTGATTACGGATTGTACAACAAGAACGCCTCCGGCGGATCCGCGTACTACGATATCAATATCCTGCAGACACCGGTCCTTGAAGCATTCACAAACAATATGTCCAGTATGAAATCTAGGCTCATGTCATATTCAGAGAACGATCTGTTGTATTTACCAGTGATCGTCCCCGCAACGTCTCTTGGAGAATCCGCCTTTTACACCGGACTACGGAGTTACATCGTGTTGGTGGACGAAGAAACCGTCAATGCACTTACAACAAACAACAATAGCCTAGATGCTGGTCTCCTTAATGGTTACCGCCCCGATATGGGAACCAACCTCCTAAGAACCGACCAGGGCTTGAACACCGCCGAGCTATCTAAGGACTCGCCGATTAACCCGTCGTTGTTAGAAACACAATACTTCGTTCAAATAGATAACCGACTGGGCTTTCTTCGCCCCAGTTCGGGAGGAGATGCGGAAAACCCAGCAGCTTTCAATCCAACAACGATTGATGATGATAGTATTGCTACTTATATCTTCACTGCAAATGATGGCACCCGAGTAGTTACAAATATCGCCGCAGGAGCAGAATCCGATATCAATGGTCCCCGCGGAACGCGTGTTGCTCTCAAGTTAGCAAGTTCTCTGGACATGAGAACAAGTACGTTCCTATTCACACAGTTGGGCTCACAGGGAACCGCAAATATAACCAGCGGCACTAAAACACTGCTTGCAGCAAACTATAAATTCATTGACTCAACGGTACGCGTCTCTGGAGTCTCAACCGGGTACACACTGGATATACCAGTGAGATTCGTAAAGAAGACTAGCTAGTAAAAGGAAATAATAATGGCCACTTCATTTAAAACGTTCGATCCAAACAAGGACTCAGTTGTAACTCGGAACCTCCTTCATGAGGCAATCCCGATGACCGGCACAATTGTCTCGGGCACGTATGCAGATCTCAACATCAAAAATTATAGTCATGGAATGTTCCAGTCGGTCTACGACTATCCATTCCTTAGCTCCTCAGCGAATCATATATTTGATTTGACTTGTGGATACCCCGCAACATCCTCTCTCTCTGGCGCCTCCTCGACGCAAAACGCCAAGAAAATCAACATCTACAATCAGATGGCACAAGTTCTTGCTGGGTTTGATGCCGAAGGAGCCGTCCGCCGCTTCGACAAGGATGGCGATCTAACTAGTGGAGATAAGATCAACGAAGCCTACTTCATAAACTTAACTCGACTTTTGTCAAAAGACGAAGTTAAAAAGGGTAGCTTCACACTCAGTCTTGGAGTTAACGCTACATATGGGTCTCCCTTCACAGAGACAATCAACATTACAGATGCTAGCGGCTCCGATGGCTATAAAGTCAACTCCCCTGCCGGCGAGTATGGTATCCTATTTGCTAATAATGGCACTGGCACCCCCATGGCGACCGCAGACCCGCAGCCCGTGGGACTCCTCTATTACCAGGCAGGCATCGCAGTACTGACCGCTTCGGTCTTCGGTGGAATACTCTCCTCCTCGGCTGAAATGAACGCCTCCGCCGAAACGGTCGACGCAGTCCTCTCCGGGTCTGCGATTTCTGGCAACTGTGATGACCTACGACATAGGTTCCTGAATCTTTCGTTCAACAACTCCACAGAACTAAACTCTACTGTATACTTCTGTCGAACCAACAACACGGACTTCAACTACTCTAGCAACCCCACATACTTGAGTGCTAGTAAGATGGTGGTGAAGAACAACTCACAGGATGTTCCGGTATCGTATGTTACGGCTGTGGGACTGTATTCCCCTGATAACGAATTGTTGGCAGTCGCAAAACTATCGGAGCCCCTAAAGAAGGATCCGACGACGGAGTTCACTATTAGAGTTCGTCTAGATTACTAACAAGATGGTATGGTTGCGATATGCCCTATTATAAGTTTAAGAGTAATGAAGTTTATCACAACACTCTAAAGACATATCCAAGTATTAAATTTGTAGTCTATAGTGGCTCCGCACACTATAACGACAACCCTAGTTTTAGAGGATCTTTTGCAGATCCCATAATACCACAAAAGCCCGGACAGGTTTCTCTCTATGAAATGAACGTGGATCGTTCAAGCTCTGACACCGGCCGCTTTATCGGACCTGCCGTGCTCTCCGAACCCGGTGACACACCCGAGATACCCGGCATCCCTGACAATGGACTTATATTCTCATTCGTCAGTAAAAATGGATCACGCCTTGGATTCCGCTCGTCAGCTACCGACGTTTCCTGGAATGCTGCCCTTTACGGAACACCTCTTTATGGAAACTATCCTTATACATCAAGTATCTCCAAGGAATTTTATTCTCCTACAACCCCGCGGTCGGCAAGCAATCCTATTTATGTGAGTGCCACCAATATGACAGGAGCTGTATCACACCTCCTGGCTCTAAAAAATACCATAAATCATTATGGCTATGTAAGCCCCGAGTTTGCGTACTCAAGTTCTGCAAGAGACTTCAATGAAGTTGAAATAGGATTAGTCAATATTCCAACCATATTCTATGGATCCTCGATCAAGAAAGGCACCGTTGATTTAAAATACTATATTACCGGTACTCTTCTTGCGCAAGCCAAGGATAAAAATAAGAATGGGTTACTGATGTGTACATATGGTACGTCATCAGTTTCAGGAAGCACCGTTGGTTTGGTGCTCTATGATGAAGGAATCTTGATTCTCACATCCTCAATGGAATTATCCTCTGTTAGTGCCGACGCTTATACTAGCTCTGCTGGACTTTCAACACCCCGCTGGACCTACTTTGCTCAATCGCTTAGCGGGTCTGTATTAGGGACCGTAGGTCCGGACCTCGGACCGGGACCAGACCCAACAGCAGGGCTGATCACCGCCACTAGTGCTTCCTTTATCATGGAGATGAGCGGCACATCTACCACACAGACACTGACGATGTTCGCCAACGCCCAAAAAGGACAACTAAATCAATCTAATAACCCAACGTTCTTGCAATACTCAACAAACAATTATGCCTCCACTGGATCCAAAGCATACATCGAAAACGATAAGTTGCAAATTAAAAACGTTGTAAGTTCCTCATATCCCGATCCAACCGGATCCTTCGAGAAAACAACTTATATATCTAAGGTCGGCGTATATGACGAGAACAAGAATCTTATTGCGATCGCCAAAGTAGCAACCCCGGTTAAAAAGACGGTCGAACGAGACTTCACGTTTAAAATTAAGCTCGACATCTGATAACATAGCAGGATGATTTTAGGCTTAGACATCTCAACCAGCATTACTGGCTATACAGTATTAGATTATGAAGGCAATATCATTGTCTGCAATCACATCGACCTCCGCAAAGAAAAGAACTTCTTCAAGAAAATCCAAATCGTTAACTCTCGACTTGAGAATATTGTGGAAGAGTATGAGGTTGAAAGTGTATACATCGAGCAGTCGCTCCAATCATTCCGATCAGGATTCTCTTCAGCACAGACCTTGTCACTTTTATCAAAAATAAATGGCATTGTTTCGTGGTTGTGCTATAATCTATTTTATGGAGAGCCCAACTTCCTTGGCGCCACCTCCGCCCGCAAAGAATGCGGTATCAAGGTCCCACGCGGACAAAAAGCAAAAGAGGTCGTCTTGCAGTTTGTGCTTGACAACGTACCCGAGTTTGATGTAGAATATACAAAGTTCGGTAATCCTCGTCCTGGATATGGGGATCGTGCCGACAGCTACGTTATAGCAAGGGCAGGCTGGATTCGTGAGAGACAAGAAACTAAAGATACTGACTGAGATTCTTGGGCGACCTTACAAAGCCCGAGAAGAACTCCTATTCCATTGCCCCTATTGTAAGCACCATAAAAGAAAGTTCTCCGTCAATCTGGAGAAGAACGCATTCAAGTGTTGGGTGTGTGATACACGCGGCAAGAATATCTTCCGCGTTATCCGCCGTTTTGGCGAGCACCGACACAAGGCGCTGTGGGGCGATTTAACGGGTGAGATTGAGTTCGACAGGCTGGAAGACCTGTTTGGCACCGAAGAGCCCGTAAAAGAGACCCTGGAGCTTCCTGAGGGATTTGTGAGCC
>Ga0208012_1000113_pt1 | contig 33572 bp, 46 predicted proteins | sample 15BtaG_FD_184090 | JGI IMG/M metagenome (GOLD analysis project Ga0208012, IMG submission 184090) | Marine viral communities from the Subarctic Pacific Ocean - 15B_ETSP_OMZ_AT15312_CsCl metaG (SPAdes) (version 2) | ecosystem: Environmental > Aquatic > Marine > Oceanic | place: Pacific Ocean... | reverse complement strand
CACCCTTTCGAGTGAGCAGCGTCTCATGATGGTCACTTCGCAATCTTCGCCAGGCTACAGAAGCCTGCGTCCAGGTCTCTGGTCGATCTCTCGATCGCTGCGTCAATCACTCTGCCCACCTGCGAGTCGTCATCGAATGACTTGGCGACATCCAGTGGGTAGTGCTTGTGGATGCTTAATCCGTGTGAGCGGAACCACTGAACCGTACCAGCGTGGCAATTGCCTGCTGCCCGTGAGTCCTGGTATCCGACGAACACGCCAAGCTCGATGGCCTTCTTGTTCTGTCGAGCGGTTGCCCACCGCTTCTGTTTCAGGTCGATCAGGTATCGCTCATGTGCAATTCCTGCGGCCCGCAACGTCGACTTGCTTTCGAGGTTGTCAGAATCGAAGTGATATCTGAATCGCGGAGTGTGTTCACGTCGTTTGCGGACAACGTACAACCCATACTCGTCACATCCAAAGCACCAGCCAGCGGGAGCGGTCATCTTGATTCGCTTGTTGCCAATCAGTGCCACAAGCCTATTGCGTGTCACCAGGCCACAACATCTCACTGCTACGCTGTATGTGTAGTGAGTGAAAGTACAGCGACGACTATAACGTCCATTGTCAATGATTAGCGTGGCTCCATGCGTGGACGTTCGGTCTTCCGTAACACCATAGTTCCAGTTTTTCTTCCTGCTTCCGTATATCACGCTTTGACGAACCGCTTGCACCAGTTTTGGCCCAGCGGTTATCAACACGGTACGGTCGATCAATCGTTTCGGCCGATCCGCAACGAACTGCGACATGTCCCGCTTGCCACGCTTTTCCTTCGCGGCCTTGATCGTACCGCAGAGCTTTCCGTCTTTCCGCAGTTGAGAGTAATTGGCTGTCATCATTCATCCTCCCGTACATAGAAACGGCTGACCGCAACATAGCGGCCAGCCTGGTCAGATTACGCCTCGAATTCACCTTCCTCGATGTCTCGCACCCTTTCCAGTGTGACGGGTTCCATGAATTCACCTCGATCATCAAACATGTTGAACACTCGGAATTCGATGACCTTACCATCGTCTTCGTTGTATCCACGACTTGTGTGAGCCAGACGGTATACCCCCATCAGGTCGTAATCCACGAACACAAACAGTGGGTCTCCGTCCGTTTCCCCCACGCCGGCATCCCAGATGTATTCTTCCACTTCACGAACGGCTGACGCCACGTCGTCCAGTGTTGCTGTGGTCTTCAGCCTTCGGCTTTCGCCTCGGAAGAATACGTGCAGCGCCACATCGCCATCGTTCTCGCCCATAGTCACACCTCCAATTCAGGTATCGAAAATCCACCTCGACGATCGCCCTGCGTTTCCACAGGACGATCCACGGGAGGGACTCACATCTCAGACAGTTCGCCAAAGTAGTCCTTCAGTTCACGCCACAGTTCTGTGTCGCTACTGTCGAATGAGATTTCGTGGCAGTCGTCCCCAGCCTTGTCCATGCCCCAGCTGTGGTGCAATTCCACGCAGTCTCGCTCATCAACCGTAACGCTGACGCTGGGGCCACCGCAGGTGATCAGGAATTCCACCTTGAACGATTCAGGCATTCCCGTTCTTCGGAACACACCAATGTCCAAAAACCGTTCGTGGATGGTGTCGTTCTCCTGGCACTCACGGATGTCGTTGCAAAGGTCCGTGGCGTACTCGTAAATGTCAATTCGGTGGTCACTCATCTCGCTCGCTCCTCCCGTAAAAAGGTCGTCAGCAGCCAACCGTTGGCCACTAAACTACTTTCGTTTCTGCTTCTGCAATACACACGCTACCCGTCACAGATTCGGCAGTAGGCGTCCGTGCAACCGTGTTCGGCCTTTTTGGTCATATGCTCGTAATTGTGCTGGAGGTTGACGAGTTGCCCCAGCATGTCCTCGCAGTCGTGCAGCAGCCCCCAGGCCACCTCGCCATCGGTGTGCATTGCTTCGGCACATTCAGCATCGAACTTCCGAATGTCGTCACGTAATCCCTTGATCTCGTCTGCGTTCATTCTGGTATCTCCCCACAGAGTCTTGCGGCTTCCGTCAACATGTCCTGATGGTTGATCCACTTGTTGGCGAAGTACAACTTGTTAATGGTGTCATCAGGAAAAACACATTTGCCAGGTTCTTCCTCGTTCGGTATCAGCATCCTGCAATTCAGTGGCCGTTCCTCGAATGGCATTCGACAGCCATTCTCACCCAGAAACACACACTGAGCGCCCCAACTCAAGTCGTAAACGTGATGTCTCCCATCTACCGTGGCTGGCCTCAGATAGTAGATGTTCGGGCAACCATCCCAGCAGTCGATTGACCAGTCTCCTGAGTTCAGCAGCTCTGCAATATGCTCGGCGCTCAGAACCTTCATGTCTTCAGGAGCAGCCGAACCTGGCATACTCTCGCAGCAGGTCTTTTCACACCTGCTACATGCCTCACTCTCGTTGTTCAAGATGGTCAGCTTCACAGCAATCCTCCTGGTCCTTCGACTTCGATGATGAACATTTCACGACTGGTCATGTCGTCCTTGTCCTTGCTCATAATTTCCTGCATTCGCTCTTGGCTGTAGTTCTCAGGGAATCCGTCGAAGTCGCATTCACCACAGGTCCAATGGTCGTGACGAACCGCCGCTTCCCAGTCGATCATATCCGTGTCCACAGTGTCGGATCCCGGTGTCACGAGGATTGGCAACCACACCTGAAGCTCCTCTCCGCAGCCTGGACATAGCACAGGCTTGTCGATATCGATCTCTACGCCGTTAACCTTCACGCTGCACCTCCAATCTGAATTCCACGAAACATCCCAACCCTGCCCCCTGCGTTTCCACAGGAGGCAGTGCAGGTGCGTTTAGCGTCCTGTCAACACAGCGAAGCCTGACGCTATCGCCGTGGCTCTCGTCTCAAGACTATGAGCTTTCAGTCGCAAGCCGATCACAGAGCCTCTGCGGCGTCCTACGGGGTCTTCATAACGCAGGTCCGAAACGTCGCCATCCACGACCTTGAACCCGTGCCACGTCTTCGGAAGACGCTGCAAGTGCGACCGATTCGCCACAAACGGCCTGCCACGATCCGCAAACACGACGGACACGTTGCAATTCGACCGCAAGGCTCGCATCACATCCACATGGTTGTCTTCAGATCGGCTGAAGGTCACATGGTAATTCGGCAGCAGAATGTTCCTCGCTGCAATACGCCCAGGGTGCTTCGTGTAGTCGTAAAACTGCACGTCAGGGAATTCCTGAATGATTCCGTGTCGTTCCCAGTACACGTCCGAGAACATGTTGGGACGCACGGCCAGCTTCTTACCGTTCTTCTTGGCTTTGCGGATGAGACGCTTGATGTCCTTACGCATCCACTGGCGGAATTCAGCACGGTTCTCGTAGAACATGCGGGTCTTTTCGATTCGAGCAGCCTTGATCGAACCCCACACGCTAGCCAAACCCTGCTCTCCGACACAGGTGGGAATGCAGCCGTCAGATGCATGTGTGCAAATGTTGCCGACTCCCGCCGATTTGTGATGGGCGAGGGACATTCCCGCACTCTCCACCTCTGGTCCGCTCTTGCGAAGTTTCGTATTGGTGTCACCACCACCGAATAGGTGTTTCATCATCACCTCCCGTGAATCCAAAGAAAAAGGGACCGACAGAATTGTCAGTCCCTACTCTACTTTCGTTTTCTCTTCTGCAATACGTGCGGGCTGCACGCCTACTTGGTGATGATCAGCCCCGCTGCGCCTGCACGTCTGTCGCATGACGAGCAGAGCGGACCACTCTCAACAGCTTTCGCCTCATCCTTGGGTGGTCGTGTGCCCCATACGCAGTGCTTTCCGCATTCCTTCGCGATCACAGTCAGTCGCTGAATCTCCAATTCAATGTCTGGTGCGTGTTCCTTGATCGCCTCGCGTTCACCAGGTGCTGCAAACGCACCACAGAAGCATTCGCCAGACATTCCGAGCGATACCTTCAGCTTGTTCACGGGCAGTCCGAATTCATCCATGTACAACTGCTGTTCAGCCTTGCTCCAGTCGTGACAGACTGCCGTCCAGATCCTCTTGCGTTCTGAGACTTTTCCTTCCTTGTTCGTTTCGCCAATTTTCACTGGCTGTACGTGTCCCATACGCCTGACGGATTCAGCCGATCGACAGCCATTCACCAACACGCGAGGAGCTTTCCCCTTGGTGATCATTCTGACGCATCGTTCCTTCAGTCGAATGTAAGCCCACTGGTGCATTGCAGGACCAGGGAATCCACGCTCACGCACGAACATTTCGTACGTGGACGGTGACTTCCAGACCTTCAAATCCCATCCTTGTGCATCGCAGAGCCGCTCGACAAAGCCCCGCGTATATTGCGAGCCAATTCCCGTGTCGATGTGGTTCACCCTGCCAGTGAAGTTTGGATGCTGTGTCGCAATATGCGTTGCGACAATGCTATCGTGCCCTCCAGACAGCAGTGGTTCGATGTTGTGATTCCCCGCCGAACAAATGCCCTTGTGCAGCACCGCAGCCGAGTCATCGATCAACTCGTCTATCGTCCTCATGTCGCGTCTCCTCCAAAACACTCGTCAAGTGTGAACAGCAACGGTTGCGGTTCCATACAATTGCACTGAGACTTCCAGCTATCGCTGAATTTCTTGCCTGCTTCCACGTCGGCCCGCAAGTCCGACAGTCTGTACGGTCTAACCTGACCACCAGATTGATCTCGCAGGATTGTGAATCCCGTCTTATCCGCGAACACCGTTTCGCGTTGTTCTGCGTAGGCAAAGCCTTCTGGATTCATCTTCAGGATTCCAGCCCATTGGTTCAGTCCTGCGAGAATGCAGCCGCCAGCAAGGCAATTATTGTGTCCATGTCCCTCTTCGTACGAAACGCACGGGGCGATACCCAGTTTCCGCACATAGTCGTGGATCTCACATTCACCGAGCAATGGAGCTTCGGCAAGCGGAAACAGCACTTGCACGGGGTCCAGTTTCGTCTCGAATCGCGTCATACGTTCGGGTTCCTGGAACTCAATTCCGACTGCAATTGCATCGGCACCGCACTCCTTGAAGTGCTTGTCCAGGGGCTTCTGTTTCAATTCTATGCTCGCTTTGCATGCCCCGCCCGCCCGAGCGATACGCAACATGCCTGTTTGATCGAACACATCCCAGATGTTTCGTCCGTCGTTCAGCCTTGTGATCTTCTGGCCAAACGCCGCTTCGCAGTCATTCAGGAATCGGTACAGATCCTTATGCTCAGAATTGGTATCTGCGAACACAGGAATCACGCGATCCGCGCCGTACCACTCCAGACAGCGATGCCATGCCACGGCAGAACCGTCGCCGCCACTCACGTTCACGCACACTTTGCCCGTGAACGCTTGGCATTTCTCAGCTTGTTTCGCAATCGTCTTTCGCCATTCGCTCTTGGTCGCTTTCTTGCGTGGCATTACACACGTTCCAGTTTGAGGTTGCAGCTATCCACGGCGCCGTAGCCTGTGAATTTCTCAATCGCTTCGGCCAGTCGGTTCTTACACTCGTCGAGTGTACCAGTGTACGTAATGTACATCGAGTCGGATGAACCGTTCTCGAATTCCACCTCGCCCGTCAGTCTCCAGTGATACTCGTGTACAATGTAAGGCATGTCACACCTCCAATTCGGATTCCAGAAACAACACCAATGAGCCTCCTGCGTTACACAGGAGGCTCGATGGCAGCGTTTCTACAGGCTCTTGAATGCCGCAAACGCTTCGTCTTCAGGCATGTCGTTCAGCGTGACCATTTCAGGGTACGTCTTTCGCATGACGGTGACACACTGCTCGACCGACAGTTTCCGCTTCCCTCCAGGACGAGGCCACGACATCAGCACATCGTCTGGTGTCTTGCGGAATACGATGGACTTGCGGAATTCGGCCTTCATGTCCTTGCGAATCAGGTGGTTGGTCACAGCATTGCTCGTCCAACTGTGCATGACCTCGACCACTGAATCGTCACCATCCGCCTTCAGTTCGTTGTACGCCTTTTCCATGACAGCGGCGTCCAGCATGAGATCCCGTTTCACCGTGTGAATCAGGTTGGGACCACCACCTCCGTTGTTTTCCACGTCGGCGTACTTCTTGCCGTTCACGTACAGTTTTGCGGTGAACGCATACGTTTCGCGTGACAGCGATTCGCTGTACTTGATCGCTTTCAATTCGAGCTTGACTGGTCTACTCATTTCTCGTCTCCCATGAACACAGACAAATGAACCGACAACACTGTCGGTCTCTAAACTACTTTCGTTTCCTCTTCTGCAATACACACATGCGTTACGCACGATCCACGCATGTGCTTCCTGCAACAGCACTCTTGTTCCTGCTTACGAGCATCAGCGAATCGCGGTTGACGACTCGTTTGACATCAGGCAGGAATCCACCCTTCGCGTTCCAGTCCCACAGTGCCATCAGCAATTCGCCAACATCCATGCGGTCATTCCGCTCGATCGCATCGAGCAGGTCGTACAACGTCGCTTGTGGGTCCATTTCATCAGCTTTCCTCAGTGCATCCCAGTCCGTCCACAGACTTTTCTGACGCAGGTTAGACATAGCGTTTCCCTTCCTGTGAAACACATGAAACTTACAGAATCGTTCCTTCCCCGTTGCACTCAGTGCAGTCAGGGTTGATCGGCCAATTGCCAAATTCCAACATCTCCCATTCACCGCAGTAGCCTTCTGGCCAGCACTTCTCACAGCCGTGAGTTCGGTTCCACTCCTCAACGCCAGACTTGTCGGCATAGTCAAGTGCCTCCCAGAACGCTTCAGCACGAAACGGATACTGGAGACTGTTTGGCTCAATCTCAGCATCGCTGCCTTCGCAGTAGCCACCGACTAAGACATGAGTGCCATAGTCGTTAAACGTACAACCGCAGTCGGTGTACTTGAAAACGCCTTTGTTGACAGTAGCCTTGGCATCATCGGACGTGATGTCGTCGTTGGCTGAGTAGCACTGGATGGCGAGTTCTCGGATGTTGTGGATCAGGTCTTCGCCTTCATCCTCCTCGCAATCACCTTCGTCGTCCTGGTTGTACGGTGCTGAGGGGTCATTCTCAGCACCTGGCGGATAGCTCCAACCAAACATTCCCATAACACACCTCCGTTAAACGAATTCAGAAAACATCTCGAAGGACGCCCGGCATTACGCAGCCAGACGCCCCACGGGAGATTCTCAGCAACGTGCAAGAGCGTCAGCAGTGCCAGGCCATCCATTGCTGCACACGCCGTCAGGTTCCCCAAGCTCACATTCACATGGTCCCGTGCAGTGGTGACCGTTGATCACGTCGTCAGGAGTCACGGTGTATTCGTGAGTAGCGTAAGGTGCATGGACCTGTTTCACGGTGACAACGACGTTGTCGTGCCCGTCGTCGTCGGGGATCTCGAATCCTTTCTTGATGATCTTGCGTGCTTCGCGGTAGGGGTCCAGAGCGATCAGTGCATCGACCTCATCCATTCTGCACGCTGCGTCGTATGCACGCTTCCTGTCCCTGCCAATCGCATCGACGATCTTGGTCGTGTCACCCGTATTCAGGTGGAACGCATTCACACCATCCATGATGATTGCCAATCGTTCCCTGGCAATTCGCTGAATGCGATGTGAGTACGGAAGTGCCAGGCCAGTCATGCGATGCACGATCTTGTACTGACGACCGTCCTTGATCAAGCACCACACGCCTTCGTATTCCTTGATGTCCCAGCATTCCACACGCTTGTCGCCTGTGGTCATCCTGTTCAAAACCGTTGACTTCGTCATTGTTCGTCTCCCGAGAACACAAATGAAAAGAGACCGACAGAATTGTCAGTCCCCAAACTACTTTCGTTTTTCCTTCTGCAATACACGCTGGCTGTGTCACGCGAGGGGCGCCGCGTTCACGATGTGCGGGGGGCGGATCTTGTGGTTCTCCAATTCGCAGGGGTCACCACCCGTCCATTCGGGTTGTGGGCTGAACATGTAGGCGTTGCCCTGGACGGCTTCTAACGCACGTTCAGCCTCTTGAATTGCACGTCCCTCAGTAACATGCAATTCGGTGAGCAATTCCAGCCGAATTGTCCCCAATCGCTCGGTCGCTTCACGCCAGAGATGTGCCAGCCGTTGCCACTTTTCAGCAGTTTGTTCGTCGATGTGCATCACATGCCTCCACCAAGCGTAATTGCCTGAACAAACCCCCTGCAACGCAGGAGGCTTGATCTCACAATTACCCATTCATCACAGTCACGGCACCGCAATCACACTCGACGTGGTAACCGTCATTCTCAAGCTCTCGCACGGTGTCCTCACTCACCGCACTTACTTCACGCTCCTCAATCCAGAACGTGTAATCTGCGAGGTACACCACGCCACCAGCAGCCCAAACCGTCTTCACCTCGTCAAACGTGAGAGGCAACCCGTGAGCATCCTCATGCTGGTTGAAACTTGCCCATTGCACGATGCCTTCCTCACCACGCATGTCCCAGTACGTTCCGTCGTAGCCGAACTGCTCAGAGAGTTTTCGCAGCAATCCTGCAAGCGTCGGAGAGACCACGTCGATCTTCTCGTGCATTAAGGACTGGTACGTCGTGGTGTCACATCCCTCGTTCTCTCTGTCCACTTCTGCGTTCTTGTCCACAAATGTCGCTGCAAACATATTCATTCTCCCTCGCTCAAAGCGTGAAACCATTCGTACACCTGGTACCACGACCAGAGTACCGCTGCGACCATCGCAAGCGTTCCAAACACGTAGATCATTCCCTCGCACATATTCCGCGATCCTTCGCAAAAGCCTCAGAAACAACACCAACGAACGCCTCGTGCATTACACACGAGACGCTCGATGACAGCGTTTCAGTCGTCACACACGGTGAATTCGAACATGCCAAACTTGTAACCGTCGTAACTGTACGCGGCCTGCAACCATCCGTTGCTGCTCTCGCCAATCAGCACCGCGTGTTTGTTCGTGGGCAGTTCCGTAACACCAACCCCTTCGAGTACACGATCAAGCACGTCGCAGGAGACCTGACAGTCCACCTGAATCCATTTGTGAACGTCGATCGGAACATCATGAAACCCATCGTGCATGTCACACACAACATCGCCGTGCTTGAGTGATCTCAGCTTTACAATCTTCCTGTCCCGTGTTGTCAACGCTCGTATGGGTTTGCTGCGATGGAACCCATCGATCATTGGTGCGTGCCACTCAATATCCACCAGTGAGTGTCCAACTCGTACGTGGTGAACATCATCAGGCATCTCGCCAATCGCAAGGAACGTGAACGGACCACCTTCATCCTCCTGCATGACGACCAGCGTGTACGCATCAGTCTCGAACAGAATCTTGCCAGGCGAGCATTCATCGATCGGTTTCGGTGGTGTGCAAAGCCCCTCGGGTGACCCGTCCGCAACCCATTCATCGTACATCTTCCGCTGAATCGACTTGCGTGATACACACCCAGGAATGTGCGTGTCCCAGTTCGTCGTCAGTCCCGTACCGAAATGCCTTGTGTTCAAGATCATCATTCACCTCCATCGCATAAGGTCCAGAAACAACACCAACCAGCCTCCCGTGATACGCACAGGAGGCTGGATGACAGCGTTTCAGTCGTCGTAATCGAACTGTGGGATTACACGATCAAACGTGTCCTTGCCCTTACACGCACTGATGAACCGCAACGGGCAAGCCTCATTCCACCAGTCGAACAATTGCTCAAGTGCTTCGTCCTTGTCCCCCACGAGGATCATGTCGTACCCCAATTCGATCATTGTCTCGTGCGATTCCGCATCCATGCAGATGTAGATTTTATGGCATCCCTCCCACGTAATGCTCCCAGCACCATCCAGTGCGTCTTGCACACGCTTGAGGAATGGTTCCTTGAACGTCGCTGTCGTCTTGCACATCACACATCTCCCAAAGAAACCAAACGAACCAGACTCCAAACTACTTTCGACATCGCTTCTGCAATACGCACACAAGGCACGTAAATTGTCGCGCCTTCTTGCGTGATTATTCCTCTCCTCTCCTCCCCCCTCCCACGATGCCGGCATCACACCGGCATCGGTCTCGGTTTTCCACGGCCCGCGCGGACAAGGGCCGCGAGAATTCAGGCGCAGCGAGGGATCGGAGCTGCAAACGCACGCGGCCCGCGTCGCGCCTTCTGTCTGAGGAGCAGACCAGTTTTAAGCGGTTTGCTATTTTGCGAAATCTCAGAAAAAAACGCCGAATTGTGTAACATTACGCCGATAGTTTCCGCTTAGGATACTTGGCCTCGCAATTTCGCTGGACGTAACCGAAACCACGTAGGGAACGAACAATGCCGAACCTGTCCGCTGAAACGATCAACGCTGTCTATACTACTTTCGTTGTTACTGCTGCGAATCGTACGCATCACAACGCACGAGATGATTGCCACCAAAGGGCGTTCTTGGCGTTATACCGTCGAAAGTCAACGAAGTGGCGAGATCCTATCAGGCTCGAATCTCAAGCAACTAACGCTTGCATGGATGCAATTCGGCAGGAGGCGCGAGAACTACACTTTGATCGGCGGGTTACGCTTGAATTACTCAAGTGGCAGGACCTGGAAGACCGTTCGTGGCGTCGACCATACTGTGAAACGCCCTGGCGACATTTCGTCGACTATCACAGTCAGGCGAATTCTGACGCGGCGCAGACTCTCCTCGATTTGTACGATTGTGACGCGGATATCGGGCGGTCTGAATCGGGCAGGGTTTATCATGTTTCTGCTGATGAACGCGGCGACGATGAATCTCTAACATCGTCAACGAATCTGCGCTTGCGTATCCAGGCCATCAAAGTAGCGCGAACGGTGCGCGTCTCAGGTCCTGGTGTTCGGTCGATTGCTACGCGCTTTGCAATCACTCATCAGCGCGTCCCTACTCGCCACGATATTGATGTCGAAATGCTCGACAATATTCTGCGCGACTTGCACTAAAATCTACTCTGTTCCGTTTCTGTTTCTCTGTTTCACTTAAGGAAAACTGACAATGACTGTTTCCAACGCTACCAAAAACCGACATATTGCCGCGCTGCAAAATGTCATCGACAATCCGAAATTGTGGGCGCTTCTGATGGACGATGAAACCAAGCAGGAGCGGATTCTGGACACGCCGTATTTGGTCGAGATGTTCGAGGATGCTGTTTTGGCACACGACGATGCCGAATACGAGAACCGATTGCAGGAGGAAGAATCGGAACGCGGCGACGACCTTTTCGATGGCCTGGATGATGCCGTTGATGATGAACCTGAGCGCGGGAATTTCGGAATGCGAATGGCAGCACTTCGAAAGGCAAAAACACAGGGAAAAGGTAAACCCGCAAAGAAAACAGCGAAGAAAGCCGAACCTCGCGTCTTCGAATTCCGAGCGAAACACTACAAAGCACACAGCGTTTGCAAGATCGTTCGCGGGAAAGAAAAGGGAACATCCGCCAATACTACAGCGTTTGAACGTGTGTGTCCCGATGGTGAAGTTATCGATCGAGTGATTATCGGCAGTACTCAGGCTGAGATCATTCTGAGCATTCCAGAGACCGAACGTGTGAAGATGTTGAAGAGTCTGCAACGATAGACTGCAACACTACCGACAAGGCCTCTCAGTTAACGCTGAGAGGCCTTTTTTTATGCGCGGGCAGAATTCACCGAAACTAATTCAGAAGACCGAGAGACACAACACAAGGGACCAATTCATCGGCAACCAATTCAGAAGCACACACAAGGGAACACAGGAACACAGGGAACACACCACACACATCTCACACATCTCACCAGCATAAACGCTGAGAACATCAGCTTTCCCCACACATACTAAACAAGACTAAGAAATTTCTTGTTATGGGTGCAATTGACATAAACCCTGCGATAGCAACGGCTTGCGTCAAGCGCAACGTGTTTGCCTGCCAGTCTTTCCGTCAATCGCTCCCATCATTGTCGCCGTGCATTGATCGGCGTCAATAGGCGGAAAAACGCTGGAAACACAGCGAAAACGCCGAAAACCCGCCGAAGTGGGGGGGGACCCTACGCCCATTTGCCTTCCACCTTCTCTTAGCTTCCTCCGCCTGAAATTTTCCAATATTCCCCTACCCTACCCATCCGATGGTGTTTTGGGCTGAAAAAGTGTTTAAGTCGTTTGTTGACTTCCTCTTAAGAAAAGTGGTGTTGGAATGTGGTTGTTGGCGCTCAGTGGGTGGGGTGGTAGCACTTGGTCAATGAATTTGTTGGTGTTGAGAGAAGCTGGTTGAGTGTGTCGGTAATGTGTCGGTAATTGGTTGGTTGTTGTATTCGGTTGAATTTTCAGAGAAATCGGCTGACCTACCCACTGGACAGTTAGGTCAAATACATTCCTCTGGGCAAAGATTGCGTTTTTCCCGCGTTGAATCGCAGTGAAAAGGTTGGTTTTGCGTGGCGTCGGGTGGGCAAAGATTGCGTTGCATTGCGTTTTGCCCACCTATAGACTTCTGATCGGTTTGAGATTGAGTTTCCTTTGAATGGAGTCTGTGCGATGAGATGGATGTTGATGTTGCTTTGTGGTTTGTCGATGTTGTTTGGCGCCGAGGCAGAGGGTGGTAGGCGATGTCGGAAGGTGAGGTGTAAGTCTCAGCCTGTTTACCGAATGCGTAGTGTGAATCGGAATGTGAGTCGGTCTTGTGTTGGTGGATCGTGTGCAGCTCCAGCTGTGACGATTGAGAAGGTGAAGACGAGGACTGTTACGAGGGGTAATCGTCAGGCTCTTTTGGAGGCTTGGTGTCTTGAGGAGTGTCGTCTTCAGGCTGCAACAGGGCAGGGCCATCCACGAGGTACTCCAGGCCATCTCGGCGTTTGGTTTTGCGGAACTGGCTCGGGCACCAACAGTTGTCGTCCCCATTCGGGGCCGCCTCAAGCCGAGGTAACCGCGTACGGGCATACGACCAGAGTGTGGTAACGTCGGTAAGCTACACGCAGTTAGAGAAGCTACGTAAGAGTCGTTGATTTTGCGCAAAAGTGCATAATCGGCGGCTCTTTTTGTTTTGTCTGTTTTCGGCAAAAACGCAAAAACATTGGACTTATGTCCATTTGCCTACCCACCCCATGGAAAAAAAGGGACATTGTCCCCTTTTCTCCACCACACGGGTAGTCATGTCATGGGTAGGTAAATAGGATATTGGGTGTCCTGGCCGTGGGTAGTTCCAGCGCGGCGTCGAAACAGGTAGGGCATGTCCACTGGAGCATTTTGGGTCAATTGAAGTGTATCCCGCACGGTTGGTTCCGTTGTTTCCGCGTGTTTTTAACTTCGACACGTCTTCGCGAGAGCCTGATCGTTCGTTTTCATCATTGGCGAATGACCGTGCGGGTTTTCTTTTTCTGGGGGAAGTAATGAATGATCCTCGCCCGAACTGTCTTTGCTGGGGCAAGACCAAGCATGGTCAGGACGAAATGTCGTGCGACCATATTTCTCGTCCATCTGATCGGCGTCTGCACATATCGGACACGAGTCAGATGCGAAGTCTGTGTAATCGTCGCGTGTACCAGATGGTGGGGATGGTGGCGGGTGACGGCGAGGTGTGTGAGCGGTGTGTGAGGAAAGACAAGGAGAGGCAGAGGCGATCTCCGAGACGAATGAGGGATGTAGGGCAGTAACACATGAGTCAGACTGACAGAATACTTTGGCTGGACGCATTCCTTTTCCGTTGCCAGAAGTCGCCACAGACTCGGCCTGCGGTGGTGGCTGCGTTCAATAAATCCTGTGCGGATTCGGCCGATCACATCTCGTACAACACGATGGTTCGCGACATGGAAATGTTGTCCGAATGTGGTGCGGAGGTGGTTTATCGCAATAATGGTTGGTACTCGACCAAACTGGCATTCCGTTGCAACATGAACAAGAAAGCAACCAAATGAGTTGTGCTACCCTCGCTTCATTGCCGATGCTGGCCACTAAGTCTGCACGATCACGCAGGGCGTTTCGGTATTGCCGAGTATCCACTCGTGATCAGTCGGAGAACAATCTGTCCTTGCCACTGCAGGCTCAGCTTACCGAGGAGTGTGCCGAGTCTCAGGGAATTCCAGTATCGGGGCAGGAGGGCAACACGAGTGTTCCAGGTCTGTGGTATGACAAGGGTGTGTCAGCGTGGAAGGTGCCATTGTTTGAGCGGCCTGGTTTCCGCGACATGTGGCATCAGATGAGTCCAGGCGATCTGGTTCTGATGTTGAGTTTCGATCGTGGTTGGCGTTCTGTTCAGGACTTCCTGTTGTGTTACAAGGAGTTTCTGAAGCACAACATTGAGGTAATGTTTGTACGCGGGTCGATTGGTTTTGGTGGTGTGCATGACAGTCCGATGACGCGATTCATTTTGACTGGTGAGGCGAACATAGCGGAGTTGAAGTCTGAATTGATTTCGGAGCGTGTGCGTGAGAGCTGGAACGAGCGTCGGAAGAGGGGTTTGTCTGCAGTTGGGTCTGTTGATGATTGTGTCGCGGCAGCGGAAAGCGGTGTTGCCGGCGGCAAGAAGATCAAGCCGATCAAGTATCAAATCGAGGGGAATGGTTGGGGTGAGGCCTATCGGGCGTTGAGGGATCAGCGTAAGGATGCAGCAGTGTCAACTGGCCGCGTGTTTGGTTATGTTCGGGTATCGACGGCGGATCAGTCGACTGTCAGTCAGAAGCATATCGTTGACGCCGCCATTGAGAAGTTCTGTGGCGAGACTGGCTGGAGTCAGCAGCACACGTTTGTGGATCACGGTGTTTCGGCTTACCGAACAACGTGGAGTGAGAGACCAGAAGGAAAGAAGCTGTGGGATCAGTTTCAGCCTGGCGACCACGTATTCATTCTGTGTGCTGACCGCGCGTACCGATCGATCTCTGACATGTCGATTTCAATGCAGGCTCTTGAGGATCGCGGGGTTATTCTTCATTTCATTCGCGATGCCATACGTACCGATCAGGGCAGCGGTATTCGGTTGTTGCAGTCGTTGAGTCTTGCGGCCCAGTGGGAATGGGAGGACATGTCGAGTCGAATTCGTCTGTCACTTGAGAACAGGCGAGAGCGGGCTGGTGTGTGGACACCTCCGCAGATACCTCGTTGGATGGCGAAACTGGAGGGTACGATTCCTGGAGGTATGCAGTTGATACCTGATCATGGAGAAATCGACCGCATGCTCCAGATTCACAATATGGTGCGAGGTCGCGGCAAGAAGACCTGGGGCAAGCTCGCGGTGGAGGTGGAGGCAGCGATGGCCGAGCGTGACGGTCGTCGTCCGATACCGATCAACGGCGCCAGTCTTCAGTTGTTTCGGAAGAAATGCACTCCTGAAGAGCGGTTGGCGTTGAAGGAGATGATCCGCCGCAAGAGGCATTCACTTGCGAAGACGACTCGAGTTTCGAGTAATCAGGGGTGGAAGCGTGGCAAGAAGGCGAACGAGATCCACCCAGAGATTTCAATGAACTGGCTGCGTAGGTGGGAATCGGACATATGGGGCAAGCTGTCGCAGTATGTGTCCGTGAAGCCTGAGATATTCGGTGATGCTCGCGACCGTGTGCTGGAGGTGGTGTGATGAATGTCAGACGGCAAGGATTAGGCATGACGCTGCAGGACAAAATCAAGCTCGCGGCCGAGTACCGCCGCACTCATGGCACGCTTAGAGTGGAAAAGTTCACTCCCACATGGTGGAAGCTGCAGCAGCTGGACGGGGAGACATTGGATCAATGCATGCTTCGGGTTCACAGGGAGCGGTTAGTCTAAGCCCTCCCACGGAGTCTCCAGTTTCCGTCGAGCACCAACTTCACTGATTCTTCTGGTATCTCCCACGTACCGCCGATCTTCTTCGCGCCTGGCAGGCCTTTCTCGCACCAACTCCTGATGGTTTGTGCGGATCGGTCTACGCCATCCTCCTTCAGTCTGTTGCAGAATTCGTCTGGTGATAATGACATCTGGTGCTCCGTTTAGGTAAGTGACTCCTCTACAGAAACGATAACAGCTTTCTCACGAAAGCAAACACTGAAACTATTGAAAGGTTCGCTCACCTTCGCAGAAAAACAAGTCTCGAAAGACACGCAACCGACAGCCCTTGAGTTGCCTTCGTCCATGCTCAATCATGACGAGCATGTCAGATTCCTTGAAAAGCCTAATCAGTGATCAAGACGGTGACGTTCCCGATTCAGCGGTGAATGCGCCTGAAGGCATTGCTCCACCTGCCTCTCTGTCGAGTGTGATCAAGGACGATCCCTCAACGGTTGCTCCTGCCGTGACAGAGGCTGCTGCGGCCGCTCCGATTCCTCCTCCATCGGACGAGCCTGCAGCGTTCAACTTTCGTGGCAACCTTGAGTCACGACTTGGCATCTCGACCGACTCCTACGACGACGATGCTGCCGCCTTTGAAGACTTTGCTTCAGCTCTCGGTCAGGCCAGCGAGGTTCTGAACAGCGAGGACTTCCACAGCTATCAGGAAAATCAGGAAGCGTTTCAGGAGTACATGGCTACACAAGCCGCCCCTGAACCTGCCTCGGCCGTAACCACGCCTGAGCCTGCAACTCCTGCAAGTCCATTTGCAACGGCAAGTATATCGGAGGACGCTCAGCTTCTCGCTCAGCAGAACCTGATCACTCGCGGCGAGGACGGGACGTGGACGCCGAAACAACCAGCGTTTCAATCATTCGCTGATGAATACAACAAGCATGACGTTGCTGTTCGAACGAACGTCATGAAGTTCTCACAGGATCCCACGGGTTTTGTGAACAAGCTCATTGAGCAGCGTCGGCAAGAGCCTGTTGCTGAGTCCGACACTGTTAAGGCCTTGCAGGAAGAACTATCTGCAATCAAGCAGCAACTCGCTGACCAGGCCGCAAAGAAGTCTTCGGATTCAATTCAGAAGTGGCGTGAAACCACACCGCTCAAAAACGCCAACGGCACACTCACGCCGTACGCCAAAGAATACATGCGATGGGAGTCTCGGGTTCGTCAGGAAAACCCTGCCCTCGACTCCGTTACGATTCACGAGAGAGTTCTCAGCAATCTTGACTTTGCTGGTGTAACCCCTGAATCGTCAACCGCCCCCGAACCCACAACGCCAGCTGAACCACGGGAATCAATGGCCAGCAAGGCGAAGAAACGAGCTGCAACGAACTCGAATGGGAATGGTCACAATCGGCTACAGGAGTTCGCGTCAGCGGCCCCTGCATCAAGTCCAGGCGTGGTCACAGGTAAAGCAGGTTTACCGTCCCTCCATGGTGCTATTGCCCAATTAAGTCCACCGCTCACCGACTGAGTGACAGGAGTTCGTTATGCCTACCCCAGATGCGATCACAGCCGACGAGCATATCAACGTCATTCGCGGCGCTGCTCCGACGTACATGAAGGGTTTTGCCGACCTGACTCATCGCGGTCATGTCTTGTTCGCGCTGATGAAACAGCACGGCATGATGGAATTCAACGCGAATGACTTCAGCCGAGTCTGGCAAGTCCAGGCGTATGAACCCGAGATCCGCGTTGGTTCCGACACGACTCGCCAGACGTTTCAGAACCACAACCCGTACAAGCAATGTCAGATCGACGTTCGCGACTACGTTGGTTCGGACCTGCTGACAGAAGGTCAGTACAAGAAGAATCGCGGTCGCAACCAGCTGATCAATTTGTACGAACAGAAGATGAAGAATCTTGGCAAGTCCATGGTTCGCCGTCTTCAGGAATGGATGTATCGAGACGGCGATTCCACTGCCTACGACGGTGGCTTCAATGGCTTCGAATCGTGCCTTGCCGATGACGGTGGTACTGTTGTTGGCGAGAAGGTTGCTGCTCCGTCTGACACGTACGCTGGACTCAGTACCGCGCTGGGTGCATTGGGCGGGTCATGGACAACGGATCTGCCATCTGGTGATCGTTATAACGTAGGACTGGCCAACGACTTTCCGTATGGGCAAGGGGACACGGAGTATGATTACTTCAGTCCTCTGCTGGTCAACTGGGGCTCAAGTGCCTGGACGACTGCTGGCTCATGGGAAGACAACTGTGATGCAGTTCTTCGTTTCAGTTCATCCGTCATGCGTGGCCGTAACGGTTACATGAATGCGGACGGCCTGCCGCTGATCAATCTGCTGGCACCGAATCTGTATGAAGACGCCGAGAACCATTACGCGACTCGGTTCCGAACTGTTCATCCTTACACGATGGGCGATCTTGGCTTCCCTCAGAAGACGTTGTATCTGGATGGCACAGTCCTGACTTGTGACTACTCCATTCCGACGAACATCGGCTACGGCATCTGCCCAGCACACATGGAAGCATTCTTCCTTGAAACCATCAATGGTGGCGGGGAAGACAGTATGGTCGACACGTTTGGCCCAACATGGGACGACACGTACGCGGCCTTCCTGATGCGTGTGAGCGTATTTGGAAACATGAGGATGCAGCCCAAATTCATGGTGAAATACGAGAACTACGCTGACGCCTAAGTCCTAACCTGCTGACGCTACTGGACCCCGTTTCGGCGGGGTGCCTCCTTTCAACAACACATTTTCAACCGCTCCACTGGGAGAATAGTAATGACCTGGGAACTCCTGAACGAAGAAGTCGGTGTCATCAATGCAGTGCCTGACAAGGCTCGTCTGCTTGGTGAAGTCGGTGTTGTTGAAGACAGCGAAAATTCATCAGCGAATCAGCAGCGACTGAAGAACTCGGGCATGCCCATCTTCGTTCGCCGCGTTCGATTCGGTGGCGCCTACGCTGTTGGTTCACGAGTGAAGTGGACATCAGGGTACGCTGGCACTCGCGTTGAGCAGGCAGGGGCGTCTGAGAAAGCGAATGGTATCGTCGATCCATTCCTGTCTGCCAGCACGGCTTCTGGTGACGTTGGCTTGATCTTCATCGCTGGTCCTATGGATGTTATTTCCTCGGCTGCGATTAGCGCCAACGCTAAGCTCAAGGGTGCTGCTTCTGGGAAGGTTGTGACCGACTCGACTGTTGGTGACAACCTGTCCGAAGGTGTAGCTATCGAGGCAGCGACTGGTGCTGACGAAAACATCCGTGCTCTGATGGAATTCCCCCAGTATTAAACACTGGCGCAGAGTGGAGCAGTGGTAGCTCGCGAGGTTCATAACCTTGAGGTCGTCGGTTCGAATCCGATCTCTGCCATTAACCTTTTTTTTGACCAGAATCACACCTGGACAACCTGATGCTTAAATTTACTCTGCTTCACGGCGAGATTCCAAAAGAGAACGGAACTCCTGTCGTGGAAGACAAATTGGCAAACGCCACAAAAAAGGGCAAGTAGTCTCAGAACCTGCATGCCTGGTGCAACGACATGGCAGACGGCAATCTGACAATCTACCTGCGCAAACTGGAACAGGTTTTACCCGACGAGGACGCCCGCAAGATATTGCGTAAGCAGCTCATGATCGGTGAGAAACTCTGTTGTTGGCGATGCAGTGTTCCCAAGGACTTAGACGAGTTCGTTGGTGAGAGCATCATTTGCAATCGCTGCATTCCTGAGCTTGAGCGCCGCGTACAGGCGACTCAGTTGGTGCTGGCTGGCGGTGACTTCGATTCACAGCTGAAAAGCCTGCGTCAGACCAGCGGCCCTGAATTCATCAACGAGGTGGATCGCGGTATCTCGCGAATGAAGGAGCTTGGCTTCTCGATAGCGTCTGACATGATTGATCAGTATCACGAATTACGTGGCATTGGTTTGTCCGAGGACGAGCTTGCGACTCACATTCCAGATCACAAGACCGCACAGCGTATCTCCCAGCAGGTCATGGGGATGATGGCGAAGCGTGACGATCAGTTGTCCAGTACGAATCCGTACGAGGACATCAATTCAGAGGAGTTGTTGGGTGACGCATTACAGACCGTGATTGACCAGATGAGGGTCGACCCAGAGTTCTGTGAGAAAGCCGCCAGTGCCTTGTACCAGCAGCTTCCTGACATTGTGAGTATGCTGACGATCGCCGCTGGCCATGAACTGGTGGAGTCGCCAGTATGACCCAGCGAGACAAAATCCAGAGGTTGGTGGAACTGCAGAGTCGCAAGCTGGACGGCTTGAAGATGGCTCGCATTACGGATCACCAGGTGCCAGTCGTTGAGGATCCCAGCAGTGAGATTCTGATTGCTGGTGGTAACCGTGGTTCAAAGTCGTTTTCAGCAGCCCTTCGGTTCGCGTCGATCGCTCGAGATATCCCTGTAACGTCGATGTCTGGCAAGACGATTGATTGTCGGCTTCCGCATCAGAAGGGTCGTCCGTTGATTATGTGGGTCATTGGTGACCATCTGAAGCACATCGGCCAGAACATTCATCGGTTCCTGTTTCGTCCAGGCATGTTCTGGATTATTCGTGACGAGCACACCAACGGTTGGAGATCGTGGAATCCAGTTCAGTTCCCAGAGGACTGGGATCGCATGACTGATCGCGTGCCGAGTCCCCCGTTCATTCCAGATTCGGAGATCGACTGGGACAAGTCGGCCTGGTACCACAAGAGCCTGCATCAGTTCGAGAAGATCACGTTGAAGAACGGTACTGAGATTTTCGCGTTCGCTTCAGCTGGTGCTGTGATGCAGGGGGTTCCTGTTGACGAAGCGTGGTTCGATGAGGATATCGACCAGAAAACGTGGTACAAGGAAGTCCTGAACCGTCTGACGGACAAGTCTGGACGCTGTCAGTGGTCAACAATTCCGCGTGATGAGTGTCACGTTTACCTTGAGGTGGTTGAACGTGCCGAAGAGCAGGCCGAAGAGGTTACTGCTGGGCATCGCAAATCCGAGGATCATTACTGCCGGCATCACGTTCTGCGCCAGACCGACAACCCATTCCTGCCGAAGAAGCAGAAGCAGATGCGGTTGGAGCAGATGTCTGACCGCGATCGTCTGATTCGCATCGAGGGTATGCTGTCGACGGACATCATCAGGATTTACCAGACGTTCAATGAGGAATTCCACACCGTTGAGTATCGGGATCCGTCAGTCAATGATCAGGTCACGGCTGAACTGAAGGCCAACAACTGGGAACCACCAGCAGACTGGTGTCGGTATCTCACGCTCGACCCTGGCACTCAGAAGCCCGCCATTCTGTTCTGTGCTATTCCACCGCAGCACATGTGGGATGAGGACGAGCCATATTACATCGCGTACGACGAAATCTACGTACCGCGACTGGACGCCTACCAGCTGGCTTCACGAGTCAGTGAGCGGCACTCAGGTCAATTCTTCGAGCAGTTCTTTATTGATGGTCAGGCTGCGAGGCAGAAGCCAATGGGTTTCTCCTGGACGATTGGGCATCAGTATGAACTGGCATTCGAGGAGGAGAACCTGCGTAGCCGTCACGGCGTCTATTTCACGCCAGGTGACCCAGACTTCAAGCAGCGGTCACAACTCGTCCACAAGGCTCTCCGCATGCGTGCGTGCGGGCGCCCGCAACTACGGATAGTGAAGAACAAGTGTCCGAGCCTGATTAAGCAGATGAAGACGAACGTACGGAAGCTGAATCCAGAGGGTGAACCAATGGAGGAAGCGGCCGACAAGCAGCGAGATGACGTTCGAGTATGTTTGGAATACTTCATGTCTCGCCACCCAAAATACAAGGAGCCACCAATGGGTAACGCTCCGACCGATCCAACAATGGCTCGTTACCACCAGTTTCGCGTTGAAGCTCTACGTGCTGGTGGGGGAAAGAAACCAAAGAGCAATGACGTTTTATGTGGAGTATCGGGATGACGGCTGCAACCGCTGAACCAGAAAAGAAGCAGATTTTGAAGTCAGGGGAATGGGTATTTTTCTATTCCATGTGCCGCACAAACCAGTGCCCAGCACCAGCGATCGTTTGCAAGGATGCGAACCAGATGAATGTGGCGACACTCACCGTCTTTTTTGAAGGTGGCGTGCGTCTTTGCAGGGCTGTAATGGAACACGACGATTCACGGCTTACCGGCAACAGAGAACTCGCGAAGAACGGGTGCTGGGCAAGAGAGAGAATTGACGAGAAATGAACTTCGATGGCCCACAATCCATGACCTCTGACTTTTTCCGCCCGCTCTGCAATGTTTGGGAGCAGCGGATTAAGGCAAGTCAGCGTGCGCGACAACGCTTCGATGCAATTCGGAAGCAGTGCGAGGCCTTTGTGGGCTCCAAAGCTGGGTTCATGTGGGAGGAGGAGCACAAGAAGCAGTTCTTCAGTGGTTCTCTTCCCGACCCTAAGTTCAAGATCACGATCAACAAGGCTCATGAATTCGTTGCAATTTATGGCCCATCACTGTTCTGGCAGTACCCGCACAGGAAGGTGGCGTCCCAGCGCACACTGGAGCTTACGCCTGAGATATTCGGTGACCCGAACGATCCACAGGTGCAGCAGATATTCCAGCAGTTTGTAATGCAGGATCAAGCGGAGGAGGCAAAGCGTAGTTTCTCCAACCACATGATGGAGAATTACCTCGCGTGGAGTCAGCGGGAACAACCGCACGGCCTGATGTCGAACGCGATCGCCGCGATCACTGAAGGCTTACTGACAGGTCGTGGCGTTCTGTGGCCAGAGACATATGAGTTCCCTGGGACAGAGACGCCGTACACAAAGCTGCAGTTCGATTCCGTTCGGAATCTGTACATTGACCCTGACTGTAACGATCAGCATCTGGAGTCTGCTGGCTACATCATGCGGCGCCATGTGAATCCGATCTGGCAGGTTGAGAAGATATTCAACCTTCCGAAGGGGAAGCTGTACGGCAAGGGAACTCACAACAGTGCCGAGAAGACGGTACGTGACGAGGCTCAGAAGGCAGACAAGAACAATTCTGGGGCGCAGGCCACATTCGATTCGATCGAGTGGTATGAAATCTGGAGCAAGGTTGGTGTCGGCCCACGAATGAACGGGCACGACCATGCGTGGTTGGACACCTTCGATGAAGCCATTGGTGATTACGCATACCTGTGTATCGCCCCTGGTGTTGAATATCCGTTGAACGCCCCACCAGAGCTGTTCTTTGGCGAGAACGCCATGGATGATGAACAGACCAAGTTGGCGTTCGAATGGCGAACAGCAAACTACGGTCATCCGTTCCCAGTCTGGAAAGACAATCGCTGGCCAGTCGCGTTGTTGGATTTCATTCCAGTTTCAGGTTCTCCATGGCCGATGTCGCCGTTGGCGCCAGGCCTGGGTGAGTTGATTGCTCTGAACATCCTCACATCATCGTACGTTGATCAGGCATGGGAGAACCGCAAGACAATCATTGGATACCTGGAATCTGCTTCCGAGACAGTGAAGGAAGCGTTGGAGACAGATGAAGCGTTCTGCAAGGTTCCGATCAACGACAACATGCAGAAGTCGATTCGTGACGTGATTCAAATTCTACCGCGATCGCCAGCGAATCAGGACATCCTGCAGGCCATCTCGATGATGGATGCAGGGTTCGACCGTGCTGTTGGTTTGAATGAGCTGATGCGTGGTGAGTCTGCCCGTCAGGTCCGTGTGGCATCAGACATCCGCGAGAGATCCGCCAGATCGTCTGTACGGCCCGATAAGATGGCTGGGGATGTTGCTCAGTGGATGACGAATGCATCGCAGCTGGAGATGTTCCTCGCGGCCATGCACGTCGATGGCGCGTCACTGACTCACCTGCTGGGTGGATTCGGTGGTCAAATGTGGAATCAGGAGTTCAGTGGGCAACCAGTAGAGGTATTGCTCCGAGAGATGAAAGCGACCGTTGAAGCGTCTGAAATCAGGAAACCTGACAAGGAGCGAGACACTGCAAACATCCAGGCACTGCAACAATTTTGGCTCCCCACTCTCACTCAATATGCTCAGGAGACTTCTAACACTGAGCCAGTCAACGGATTTCTCGATGCGATCGGGAAGGCCACGGAGATGGATACTCAGGAATTCCATCTGCCCCCATGGCAACCACCTGTTGACCCAGAGCAGCAGCAAATGCAGCAGGCCATGCAGCAATTGGAAATGCAGAAAACCGCAGCCGAAGTGGAAGACAAACAAGCCGGGGCTACCCAGAAGCAGGCTACAGCCCAGAAGGCGATGGTCGACGCAGCGGCAACAATGGCTGACTCAGTCGTAAACAGCAGCGATGTCCGCGAGATGGAGCATGAGCAGCGGATCCGTCAGCGTGAGGAAGAGCACGACCAGAGCATGATTCACACTCAGGAAACACACGTTCAGCAATTACTGTTTGACGAAACGCAAGCACTGCTGGATGAAGCAACGGCAGTGCAGACAAAAGGACCAACGGAATGACGCTCAAGGAACTTGACATCCCCAGTGATATTCGCCTGTACGGTAGTTGCCCGATGAAGTCTGGCGATCAGACCATCATGCGTTTCTACCTCGACCGTGTTGCGGCGGGCATGTCACCTCGTTTTGCGGAAACGCTGGCGATGCAGGAGCCTCCAGGTATCGGCATTACCACGTCCGTATTCCTTCAGGACCAGCGTCGATGGGGTGGTTCGATCCTTGATCAGCACGGCGGAAATGAACTGGAAGTGCTGGGTTTGAAAGCCGATTTGGCGAAACACGGTTATAAGCTAAAATCCGATGATCAGTACATCAAGACGGCCGCAGAGTTCCGTGGAGATCCCAGGGCGATTGTGAACGAGACACAGAGCTATTCGGACTTGAAGAAGAGCATCAAGGAGAGGCAAGCACGCCGCGCGGAGCAACCCGCAACAGTTAAGCACAAATTATCACCGAAGATTGTCGAGCGGATTCGGCAACGGAAGATCCAGCAAAACCCCGATCTTGCACGCAAGGATCAGCGTGAACTACGACACGAGATCATTTCCAAACACGGGACGAAATCGAAAGCAATCTAATGGGCAAGCATGACCCACTCAGTATTCCTGACGCCTGGCATCAAACGAAGCTGGCACTCAAGAAGAATCTCTTTGCAACCAGTCGCGGCGCCGAAGGTATTCAGGTCATTCTGGAGGCGATGGCGGAAAAGTGTGGACTGGATCTGGATGAGGTTGTGGCAGTGCAGCCTGAGCCTGAACCAGCCTGCCCAGAAATTAAAGTCGAGACGACTTCAACGCCTGAGCCTGAGCCACCAAAAGAACCAGACGTGATCGAATCCACGCCAGAAGTTGAGGTTGATACGACTTCAGGGCCACCAGCCAAAACGCCTACTCCCCGAAAGTCTTCAGGGAAGGGGACGCGGCGGGTACGCAAGCCTAAGTAATAAGCCATGACTGAAGAACTCCTGACATACCGCGATACGTATGAGCACCTGCTGGATGTTTTCCAATTAGTGGGGAAAGACCAGAACATCACGGTGCGCAATCTTCGCCGTGCAATCACGGAAGCGTATCGCCGTTTGCCTGGTCTCAATCATTGGGCGTATTACATTCGCACGACAATGATTCAGGTGGAAGCCGCGTACGACACAGGCACGATTGAGTACAGCACGTCCACGAATCGGGTGACACTGTCATCTGGTACATGGCCGACCAATGCTGTGTTTGGTTCATTGATCGTGTCAGAGGTTACGTACAAGATCGCTCGCCGTATCAGTTCAACGGTCATCGAACTGGACAGCAATATGAAGCCTGACGCTGCGATTGCGGCTGGCACCTCGTATCGCTGGGCTAGATTTCGATATTTGCTCCCGGTCGACGTTGGCGACATTCGGGAGATCATTAACAGTCAGTACCTGCACACATTGCGGCGGGTACAGACTGAAGACATATTTTGGCGTACACAGGTACTGAACACCGAAACGTATCCGTCCACATGGGCTATGATTCGTTCGGAGGATTACCCAGGTCGATGGGAGCTGTGGGTGTCATCTGCTGATTCGGCATCACGCGAATTACGGATCATGTACGATGCTCGCATGACCTCGCTTCCGATCGAGGAGATTACCACAGGAACAGTTACGACTGTGGATGATGTCGTGACGTTCTCGTCCGCAGTTCTCACGTCTGATTGCGTCGGCTGCGTCCTTCGCGTTTCGACGAACACGAACAAGCCAACACCCAAGGTTGGCAGTTGGATTGATGAGAACACTGGTCACATCACCCGTCTGCCTTCCGATGAACGGGTCATCACGCAGTATACGAACACCACCACAGCCGTTCTTAATCGGGCTCTGGCCAGCGACGTTTCAGGTAAGGCATACACCCTGTCTTCACACGTTGACGTGAACCCCAGTGGTTTGTGGGAACTGTTCATGCGGTTGTGTGAGCAGCAGTACGACATCATCACTCGAGCGGATGGTTCAAAACAAGGTCAGTCACGCGCAGCGGCTGGGGAATCATTGCGGGCTGCATGTATTGCAGATGCCAGGGGTATCGAAGGCGTTCAGAGATATTCTGGCTGGGAGCCAGCTGTCTCTAACGATTCGGTGAGCTGATGCCTACTGCCACAAGCCTACCATTCGTTTGCTACAACGGCACGATCAAGAAGCTCCAGGAGATGGCACGCAAGAAGGTCTTCACGTCGAAGGGCTTTGACAAGATGCCGCCCGTTCTGGAGAAAAGCGTTGTCGGCCGATTGGGTCGGAATGACCCCGCATTTGACGGCCCTGAGCGAGGGTTTGATCTGCCTGGGTTTACCGTGACGTACATGGGTATGAAGGGCAGTCCTTCACAGGGCACGTTGTGTCACGACGACCGCGTCATCCGCATTTTAATTCAGTTGGTGGATCGTACGGATCAAGGGTCGAGTACGAACACTGAGACATACTTTGCATGGATGACGCACGTTCGCGAGTGGATTCAGACCAATCCATACGCTCGTGACGACGCTAATCTGGGGCATGTGTTTCTGGTGCATGTCACAGACGAGTCGCTTCCAGACGAAGAAAAGTGGGCCATCGATCGTGAGATGCGCATGTACACGGTAGTTAATTGTTTCGCACGCATGCGACGAACTAAGGATCAGGAATTATGGCAGTCAACTTAACAGATGGCGTAAGCATCGGCTGGGAAGCAAAAGTCAGCATTGACGTTGTCACGGCTGGCACTCCCGCTGGTGCGCCGAAAATCATTTGCTGCGACAAGATCATTCCACGTCACACTCGTGAACTCGTGCGTAATTCCACGGGGTCGATGTGTGGTGATGTCGACTTGTCGAATTCACGAGCACAGAAGGGGCGTCATTTCCTTCGTGGTTCGATCATATTTTCACCCACTGGTGCTGTGCTGGACTACCTGTGGCCGTTACTCGGCATGACAGAGACAACGCCGTTGACGACATATTCACTGGGTGCGACCGACGTGCTTGGTGCGTGGAACATGGACATCAACTTTGGTGGATCTATTCACGGGTTGGCGAACTGCGTCTGTGAGAAGTGGGCTATTCGTGGCGGCAAGGGGTCTTCACCGATCCAGATGCAGATCGATTACATCGCAGAGACTGAAGCTGAAGAGGCTTTTGCTGGCACAGCTTTGGATATTGAAGACGTGTTCGCGTACACGGATATGACAGTATTCACGTACGACGGCACAGACCGTTTGTCGGCCGACCGAATTCTCATTCAGGTCGACAACAAGCCTGTCATCGAATACGGGGCGAGCGTAACAATGACTGACGCACATCTCGGTGCTCGTGAGGTGGTCATTGCAACGTCCTTGCCATATTCGTCTACACATGACGACATGTATTGGACGAACCGTGATGATGAAACAGGCCTGAACACGGTCATGACGTTTGTTAGTGCTGATCGGACGTATACCTTTACGGCAGCGACGGCGATTGGCATCACAGCATTGGGGCCAGTCCTTGCTCGCGGTGACCAGATTCGAACGCCTGTCACTTTAATACCACATCGCAGTTACAGCGCTGGTCGTGTCAGCCCGCTTACTCTGGCCATGTCTAACACATGATCAACTTTAACGACGGATACACAGAAGAGTTCGGTGAGAACATTCATTTCCGACGTTTGTTGCGATCGGACAGGGAACGTATTCGTGACTTGGTTCTTGATGACAAATCGTATGAAGCTGACAAGATTCTATTCAAGCCACCGTATGTGTTTGCGAGGTGGCCAATACAGGAGACGATAAAGAAACAGTTGTTCATTGAGCTGATGAAACCACAGGACGAGGAGGCAAACCTCCGAAACTTAATCGATGGTGTTCGTCTGTACTGTGAGCAGCCGTTACTGGCCGTTCGGGATTGCAAGACCTGTCGCGAGTGGTGGTTTGATGAAGAGACTGGAAAGATATCACAGGCTGGAGGTCGTGATCTTGTGCGGCCAAAGAAACAGTCGCACGGCAAAGTCTCGTGCGAAACAGATCGAGGTTGTGCCAAGGGTCATTACGACAAGCCAAAGGGATTGAGTGACAGAAACTGGGAAGCGGTTAATCACTACGTTGAGTGGAGTGAAGTCGGATGCCCGCATCCAGAATGTCCTGTGATGCGACGAAACTGGAAATGGATAGGGATGTTTTTCAAGAAACATGGACACCCAGCAATACATGCAGGAAGTGGTATCTCGTCAGCTGGCTGAATCACCAGCCAAGGTGATGGATCCGCAGATAGAGTTACTTGTCGAGATGGGCCGCGAGGCTGATCTTGATAGTCGGCCTGCGCAGGTACAGAAACAGCAGAAGGAGCAGGAGCAGGCTGATTCAAAACGTGATGATCCAGAGCCAGAACCTCCTGCTGCTGGGTCTACACCAGAGGCCGTCCCACAACTCCCCGAGTCAACAGAGTCACTGAGTGCCGTTGCAGCCAGTCCACCGGAATCGCATGCATCTTTCCCGGATGCCGCTTTGCCGGTGGACTCTGCTGCCGCTCAGGCTACTCCCTCTGAGGTCTTCATCAGCCCCGCAGCCGAGGCTTCACCTGAAACGCCAGCGGCCTCACAGGCGAGCGAGGCGAGCCCCAGTGAGCCCGTGGCTTCCGCTCCGCATAGTGCTGAACCGTCTCGTCCACAGGTTTACGTTTCTGAAGCAGCATCTCCGCTGTTCTCTCAGGAAGAACCAGCAGGCCAGGTTGATATTGATGTCGCGAATGCGAGTGTGACAGAGACTGTTGTTCCAGATGCTTTACCAGTGGACTTTGAAGCAGCTCTGAAGATGGCTCAGAACACGATCGAGCTTCCACGATTCACGGCTGGCGATGAGGAATTGATTGGCATTATGGATTCGCTCCCAGAACTACCTGAACCTGACGTGATGCGATCCACGGCATTTGCTGAGCAGAAACTGTCAAGTCTGTCCCGTAGTCTCAGGCAATGGGGGAGATTCGTATGATTCTCAAATGGGGAAACCACTCACATGCCCAGGATGAGGTGGGCATTAAGATTGAGCGCAAGGCCATCTTTGACAAATTCGGTCAGCGGATGGGTGAAGTGCAGGAGTGGCACATCATCGGTGCTGTCCACGCAGCGAGTCAGGCGGCATTAACCACAGCGTTGGCGACATTGGAGACTGCATATTCAACAGACTTCAAAGATTTGACGATGTTCCTGAATGATGGTACTACCGCCACACAGCACAAGGTTACTAACGGGGAAACATTCGGCGGCACTCACGTAGCATTTTTCGGGTACATCGAAGGCCCATGGAAGATGCAATTGGAATACGCAAACAGGAGAACTTTTTACATAGTCGTTCGAGCGGAGATTCGCACAGGCAGCGGCCAGTACGCATGGAGGGACAGTCTGTCAGTAAGAGGAACAGGTGGGCAGAAGTTTCGTTACATGCCATCAATGAACGCACCACCTGAGTTTCAAGTATTGCAGCAGTCAACCACGTTCTTTTACCTGCAGCAGGGAATGGCGATCGGCCGACACGGTTACATTGAGCCTCCAACTCCAATACACCCAGCGGTTGAGCATTTAGAGCAAAGGCGGATCAGGTATGATTCACCAAAGGACATTCGGGTTGGTGGTGAGGAATTATTCGTAACATCATGGCAGTACGTGATGGAAGACACCATCGCACAAGCATTCAGTGCATTTAGCCTGCCAAGCCTGTAAAGGAGTTGAGAACATGACAGGTATCAATGATCCCAACCATCCATTCTGGAAATTCGCAACACACGCGACTTATCTTGGTTCGTCACTGATTGCGTTGCTGCTGTTCTCGACAACCTTCGACGCGACCGGAATGAAATCACTTGCTGTCATTATTGGCAGCATCCTCGCGACGGGCGGGGCAAAACAATTTGTGACACGCCACCAAGAAACCACACCATGAATGCCTCTACAGACCTCGCCAAAATTAAACTGCTCGGCTGGATTTTACTCAGCAGTCTAGTGCTGGGATTGTCCGCGTGGTTTGCGAAAGAAGTGGTTGCGAACGGGCGCAGCATCGTCGTTCTCGAAGAGCGGCAGAGAACGCAATATTTGCAACTGCGCGAGGATTTTGCGGAGTGCAGTAAGCGGCAGCAGGTGCAGCACCAGCAACTACTCGACGCCGTCGCAGACATGCGGCATATCGTTACGAGGCCTTGACAAGTGAATGAGACTGAAAGCAATGCTTAAATGTCAGTTGGAACATTATCGTATCCAGGCCTCCTCAAGTATAAGGAGCTTCAGTACACGCAGACTCTTGGCGTGGACCCAGATGCTGTTGCCATAACGATTGTTCCTCAGTCCAGCAGTATTGCGACAAACGGCACGCTGACCCTCACGTATACGAATCAGCCCACAATCACGTTGCCGAATTGCTCCATTGACTCCGCTCGCACAACGTACAACACCGATGGTTTTGCTACGTCTATCGTTCTGCTGGATCGGCGGGAGCTTTGGAGGACGGCGGCCCCGATCGGTGGGCGATACAACATCATTCGCAATGATGAGCGTAAGGGCGCCACTGAGAAGACGCTGCGAGAGTTGATTGAGATGCTGCTTCAGGCTTGTGGTGAGACAAGCCCTGATGTCTCCAACGTCGACAACAGTATTTACCCAGAAGTGAATTGGTACTGCGTCGAGCCTCGGTTGGCTTTATCCGCGTTGATGCAGGAGTGGGGATACGACGTTGCTCTCGGGTATGACACGGAACCAGTCATTGTTCACGAATTGGGTGTAGGCGATGTGCTTCCGACCGACGCCGTGATGATGGTGTCGTCTGAAGTGGACGCAGCGATCCAGCCTGAGAAGATCAGGGTCTGCTTCGACAAGGATGTAATTCAAGGTCGATTGGAACTGGAGGCGGTTGGGCGGGACAGCGATGACACCCACCGCTTACTGGAAAACCTGAGCTACAAGCCTGCCAGTGGCTGGTCAGATGTTGACCCCAAAGAGTTGGTCACACTAAAGGCTACGGCCTCGCTTGAAGACTACACTCGTGCGTTGTTGTCCGTGTATCGCGTGTATCGTGTAAAGCAATTCAGTGACGGTAATCTAACAATCCCGATTGACGGTGGTGCGACGTTAAACTCCATCGACCAGATATTCCCGTTAGATAATCGGTTGTTGGAAAAGGAGACAACTGCCGCATCATCGCAGCGGAAGTATGCTCGGATTTACGGCACAGCCTTATTGCCTGAAGGTGCTCAGTCACCACCGACTTCGCTGGATGACTCCGATGAGGATGACGCTCTGAACGTAGAGTTCATGGTCGACGGGGAGCAGGGATTGGTGTTCTTCAAGGAGCCGATGTTTAAGACTGAATCCAACGCTATTCTTGGCAAGGACGAATACTTACCAGCCGACTTGTATCTTGAGACTTCATTCTCCGTTCGCGACAACACAGATCACCAGTATTCAGGCTACTACAAGGATGAGGCGTTTGATGCGGGCGGCACGGGTTACGCGACTGTGCTGTGGCCATCTCAGCGACGTGAGATCATTGTTGACTACAGTCCAGGGCATGTTGCTAATGTTGCAAACAACACGACGAACGCCACATCGCTTGACACGTTAGCTGCGTCTATTGCGACGGCATCGGCTGGTAAGTTTGCTGCGAGTGTGACGCAGATGGTGGTGTATGAATACCCTCGGTTTGGCCTGCGCAATGACGGCATTCGTTTTCAGGTTGGTCACATCCTGAGCGATGGGGACACGGAGCCAGGCAGCTATTCGGTTGCATCGGCTGGTATGGAGTTCGATCGGTTTACGAGATCGCGTAACGATCGGGCTGTGCGGTCACAAACCCTGTCGGCCATTGATAAGCAGACATCTTCCGCTGTCCAGGCTAAGAAGGGGAGCGAAGGTAATGACTGATCACATTCGAGATCATCGGAATAACGATCTTGGGCTGGCTGAGATTGTTGGATGGAGTGCTCCGTCAGGTCTGGCAGTACCTGCGTATGGTGTAGTGAAGATCACTTCGTTTGCGAGTGGTATTTTCTCAACCAGCAAGCCTGATGGTGAAGAGGGTTTGTTTTACGTGAATGGTCCTGTGGCAACAGCCACTGACGGTTACGGCAGTTCCATCATGTGGATTAGGGCTCAGCCTGTTCTGTTTGAAACAGGGGCGTCCGTGAGCATTGGTGACACTTGCGGGCCGATTGAAGATGAATGGTACATGGCAGCAGACGGTACTGGTTGGAGAATATTTGCTGAACCAGATGCGAACAACATAGCGTTTGTTGTGAAGGACGGTGGTGGAGGAGGTGGTGCTGGATACCACATCGGGTTTGAAATCACGGAAGCGGACTGCACGGCTGGTACGGTGACAACCGTGGACAGTTCGATATTCCGATTCACAGGCTGTGGCACTCCCCCTGGAGCTGACGACTATGGCGATTACACGATTTATGACTACTACGGATACCTCTCTGACCTTGAAGACGCTGACATGGTTGACCAGAAAGCGTTTGCCATCTACTGGTATCCTCACCCAGGCTGCACGCCACGATGGGATCTATTGATGGTTGACTATGGAGGAGACTGTCCGTAATGCCAATGAATCGTTTCGGGGTGATCGGGCTGGGTGCTCGTGAATTCCAACAGGACAACAACCCCATCCTCGAGTGTTCCGAGAAGCTGAAGCCAGGCTGTGGTTGCTGCAAGATTGGGCCATGCGACATCTGTTTGGAATGGGAGGAAGATGGTGAGGCCATTGACTACGGCACTGCAGTTGACACAGGAGACGAGTGGGTTGGCTCTGCGGGTGGTATCACTTTTGTCGCTGGCTGGGATCCGTACACCTGCGTGTTCTCCATCACGCTGAACGGCACGGAAGTATTCTCAGCAGTCCTCTGTGGGGACAGCGGTGAGGACACTGTCACCTGTCGAAACTGGGATGGCGAGGTCTCGTACACAAACGGGTATGAAGAGGGCACGTTTCGATGGGAAAAGAAGTCCCATGTGGAACTCCAGAAGCGCAGGGGCGATCCAGACGGCGACTACAAATGTGCTCGGCCATTCTGCGGCGACTGCACCTGCACATGCGACCAGCTTTGCGTGACCGTCACAGACACTTATACCTTGGACAGTTGCACAGGCACGATTCCTCATACTGGTTACATGTGCGAAGGAAGAACATCGGAACCTGAGTGGGAGGGTTCGATCGACTGTGACCCCAGCGGTTCACTTGCAATTGCTGTTCAGCTTGTGCGCGACGAGTACGATGATTGCATTCTCACAGGGTCTGTGTCCGGTACGGTAGACGGTGAGTACCTCGATGCCGAGTTCCCGGAAACTGTGGTGTCCGACTGTTCATCAATGTCTGCCACGATTGAGGTGACGGATGGGGACAACACGTATTCAATCTCAATCCGTTGTCTTG
>Ga0208012_1000111_pt1 | contig 34126 bp, 33 predicted proteins | sample 15BtaG_FD_184090 | JGI IMG/M metagenome (GOLD analysis project Ga0208012, IMG submission 184090) | Marine viral communities from the Subarctic Pacific Ocean - 15B_ETSP_OMZ_AT15312_CsCl metaG (SPAdes) (version 2) | ecosystem: Environmental > Aquatic > Marine > Oceanic | place: Pacific Ocean... | reverse complement strand
TTATTGTTTTGTATCCGTTACCACCGATCTCCAATGGAACCTTCACTGTTATATCTTTTATTAATCTTTGTGAAAAGAAATCTTGTTCAAAACTCATTTATTATCTCCTTTAAATTGTTTCATCACCCTCTCCAACTATGAATTCTTCATCTACCCCTCCACCAAGAACATTTCTGGTGTTGTCTCGGAACCCTCCTTGGTCAAGGAGGGTTCCATCTCCTGAGTTACCTGCGCCGGAATCTTCTGGGTCTTCTGTGTTAATATTTATGAACGGGTTGTCTGTTCTTCCGTTTGGATCATAGTTTTCTGGTATTTCATCGTCTGATACTTTATTTTCTGGATCTGTTCCAAATTCATCTCTACCGGTTCCGGGCTGATATGTACCAGCGGTTGAGGTTTCAACTTGCTCAGCATCTTGTTCAGATATTGGCCCATCAGAATCTGTGTCGTTAGAAAATGCTACTTGTTCATCGGGCAAGTTTTGATTAAACGAACCAACGGCACCTTCCATACACTCTTGGTCGAATTTGTTAAATGGGCGATCATAAAATCTTTTCTTTTGCCACCATTTGATTGACTTCATATCCAGATTTAAATTGATATCGGGCATGGAGGCTTTTTTGAAGTTCTTTTCGGGCTTGTCTTTTTGACCTTTTTCCTTACTTACCTCTTTCGCGTCATAATATGTAGAGAAAAGCTGTCGTAGTTTGTTTTTTGTGTTTTCCATTATTCGACCTTTCCAAGCATCGTCAGCAATGCCTGCACCATCGGTTCGCTCTGCTGGGTGCTCTCCGACAGAATTTATGTAAGCATAATACATATTGCTAACTAACATAGAGGAAACGTTTTTCACTGGGAAAAGATATTCCATAATAAATCTATACTCTTCTAGTTCGCACATTCTATCGACATAACATTTCAAAAGCTCTCCGGCATTGGCTGTTGGGACGGTCTCTTCTATGTACTTTTGAATAGGTCTATCCACCACATCTTGTTCGTAGGAGAGAAGGTCTAAGGCAGGTAATACAAATGGAATACCACCAGCGGAAACCTGTATTAAGCCAGTTTTCTTATTTTTTACAGTTTTCAAATCATCTGAACTTAACGAGGGCATTGTTTCAGGTTTCAAATGTTCTGAAACTAGAGACAGTTGTACTCCAAACCTAATTCCTATAGAGCCGTTATATGAAGTTCCTCCATCGGTTAATTCTGCATTTCCGAAGAAATCAGAAATATAGACATCATCATCAAAATAACCCTCAGCGTCTTGTTGAAAGATCTTCCATAGATCTTGAAAAGTTGATACGCTAATTTTTTTGCCCGTATATGCTCCGAAAAAAGTATAAAGCAGAGGGTCAACGTCAGGTTTGACCGTCACTACGACATATTTTCGCAATAGAAAACCGGTTCTATGGTAATACTCTGAGTCAGGGACGTATTCTTTATCTGTGAATAGTTCTTCTTTTGCATACATTGTTCCAATGTCTAAAACATCTCCATATGCCTCATTGCTGATAGCGGATTGGCCTTCGACTCTTTCTTTACCAATATTATTCGCTGGTCCAAAAGCCAAACCAGATTCAGGATTAAGGGCATATTTTGTTATTGATGAAATTTCAGTTTCGTTCTTGAGTTCTTGTCTAAACATGTGGAAATACTTTTTAAACTCTCGGTTTATCAAATACACGCTAATAGCTTTTGCGGTCTCTTCAGTTTTCCATATTTCGTATATCTTACAATATCTTCTTATCTGTTTCATGGTCAATATACGACCGGCATGAAATCTAGCCTCTTTATTTTTAAGATATTGTTTAAAGTCTTTACCAAAAGCGTTAAAGGCTATAGCATTTATGATAGTTTTTATTCGATTCTCGTACCCATCAGGCATTGTGTCGCCAAACATCATTTTAATTTGTGTGATATTTCCTTGAGAATCTCTTTCAACTCTTGATATTCTTCTCAGTACCTTTCTATCATCTTTATCAGGTTGGCTATAATTCTGTTTAGTCCCAACAATATCTTCAAACAATGTCCCAAGTTCAGCATTCTTATGCAAGTTTCCTAATAAGACTTCTCTCTCAGCCGTTTGGACCATTTGTTCAAGAAACAGATACCAATAAGTATCCTTAGAGTACTTTTTAAAACTTACTCTGGATGGTGTGTCTCTGATACCTTTCTCCATAATATCTAACAAGAAATAAGCCAGTCCATTATCAAAATTCTCGACACTTGGTGTCATCTGAAGAAACAATGGCGTACATCTCAGAAATAACTCTAGAAGATAAGTTCGTATTGTCAAGGTCACAATTCCATGCAAATAGGCATGTGATGTTTTGTCTGCTATCAAGTCATAAGGTGGTTCTCTTGCACAGTCTGGATCATAAGTCAGCCTCTTGTCGCCAGTTATTTTCAGTTCCAAATCGGAAACCATCTTTTTTATCTCTCTTAGAAATAATTTACTCTCAGCTTCGGGCTCACATCCATCATCTTCGGGCAAAAAGTCTTGCATCAGGCCAAGTACACCAGTGTGTCTTGCCGGCTTTATATATATCTTTGGCTCTTTGTAGGAACCTCCATACATCTCTGGGTCTAGGAACAAAATTCTATTGTTTTCTGTTGCAGATTTTCCTATTATCTTGTCTTCTTCATCTTTATCATAATACCAACTTGTTGGGTCTTCAGGGTTTGATTCAGGATTGACATATAGTAAATCTGTGAATTGTATTTTTGAATTTGGCTTGTATCCATACCTCATACCTTTCGAGGGCATAAATCCAACTGCTGAATTTGGATTGCCGCCGGCCATTAATATCCTTGATAACAACGTCTTAACAATATCTTGATAAATCCTATCTGTGTTGTTTGGAGAATCGTATTCCATATTGACGTGTTCAAAATTAGAAGAGTTGGGAAGTTTTTTGATAAACTCTTGGATTATGGGTAAAAAGCCTATGCCTGAAATATCTGCTCTTCTTTTTATCCAACGGTATAGTGCCCACCTATTTGGAGGGGCATTCAATAGGGGTCCTGAATAATCATCTATGGTGTTTGAATTGATAAAATCCGATATTTCGTAATTTTCTGGGTGATCATATTTCCACGATTGCATATAAGCAGTATATAAATTGCTATATCTACTAGTGTCGTATTCTATTTCGATATGATTTAATTTTCTTCTTGTCTTGGTCTTTGAGGTAAATTGCTCGTAGCTTGCAACCAATAATTTGAACAGTCCACTGTCTAAGCCATTTTCAGGTTCTGTTACGATTGCCCCTAAATCGTCCAAGATATTTCTATCGTCTGGTCTTGATATAGTCACATCTGATACTGTTATAGAATATTTTTGTTTGCTATCTCTCAAATCTATTAGTTTTTTATTATTATGTTTATAAACTGTGAAGGATGAGTAGCCCGAGATTACCTTATAATCTCCCGCATTGGTTATAACTTTAAGCTCAACATCTGGTTTTTTGATAAATGGGGTACTAATAATGACATCATCGGATATAAAACCCAAGGATAGCCAGACTTTTCTAGTAACAACCTGTTCTGTTAATGAGGTCATATTGTACTTGGAAGTATATAACAATTCGATGTCCGATAAGCTTTCGTAATAAGACCTGCCTACTGAATTTGGGAACAAATTTGTTGGTGTTGGTTTGTCTAAATTAAAAAGCTCCACAAACCTCATGAAAGATTTTTTAAAGAAACCTTTTATTTTGTTCATAACTGTTTTTAGGAAACCAGTAGGTTCTTCGTCTATGCCGTCTTTTACTTTTATCGCATCACTTAGATTATCTGCTATCCTCATGGTAAGGCGAAGAGGGAATCTCGCTGTCTTCCATTTGTTTTTGTGTTGCCTTATTGTATCAGCAGCATTGGGCCACAAAAAACGACTCTTTACTCTAAACTGGTGTGATGGATCAAACAGATTGCCTTTAGATAACGGAGCGTTCTCTTTATCTGCTAATAGATTATTGAAGTACGAATCTTGATCGCCGATCAAGTCCTTTACGTAAGATATCTCGAGATCTCCAAAGATAGAGTTTGCTATCTCGGAACGAAGCTCCTTAAATATTTGTGGTTCCGTTAAGAGGGGTTGTTTACCCGTCAGGGTATCAGAGTTATACAAGTCTCTTATATCTTCACAATAAGGGTCGCTACCAAACGGGTCTCCATCAAAATCCATCGCTTTAATGATATCTCGCTCAGAGCCTCTATAGAAACCGTCCAATATATCATCAAAACCGCCTTCAAACCTTGGTCCATCGACCTCAAAGTCCGGCAGACCAAGGCCTTCACTATAACCTGTTTCCAGATCTCCGCAAAATAACTTACACACGTCGGCAAGTGAGTCTCTATCATTTACTATCTGATCTAACGCGTTCTGTATTGATTCTTGGATGGGAGTGGGAATTACATCAGTAATGGAGGAGAAAAAAGTGTCTAAATCTTCTTGGGTTCTAATATATTGTTGAATCTCTGGATATTGTTGGGTGACCTCCCAAGCCACGTCTAGCAAGCCAGTTGAGGATGTTCCTGTAACGAAAATTTCTTTCCACATTGATGCCGTTGCTATCTCTGATAGGCCTATACCCCATTCAAAGACTGTTTCTTTTGGTACTCGACCACCATACTGGATAACTAAATCGTTAAAGGTCTCGACACCAGAGTTATATCCGTCGGGGGCCAAGGAGTTCGAAAACGAAGTTCCGGGCTGATTAGGCTCGCAAAATGCATCCGCAATTGCTTGAAACAAAGAGCTTTCGCCTGAACCTTCGTCTCCATCGGCAGCGTCCATAAGAAATGCACCAGCACCTTGGAATATGTCACACATGTTGTCTAACGTTCTCTGTAGGGTTCTCATGAGAAACGCAACCATAGCGGCAATAATTCGCTCAACGATTTTCTTTAAAAACTGTTCCAACATAACTTTCAATATTTTCATAAAGCCAAGCTCAGGGATCATTGGAAGCATTGGGATGTCCCAATTTGGCTTCTTGCAGGGGTCAATATCTAGAGTTGCGAACGATGCGTCTACCCAAATGTCCAACATTTGCTTTGAGGGACAGGCAGCGGCTGCAATTATTGGAGCAAAAATATCTGATCCCGGTAAACCATCAACAAGTCTCTTTAGTTCATCAATGTTTAATTTATCAACTATAAGATCTATATAAGCAGCTGCTAATAGCTCAATTATTTGTCTCATTGCTTGCTCATATTTGTTTGGATCAGGTGGGTTGTTAGCAAGATTTGTTAATGCTTCAACCTGCGCTAGATTGGCCGATGTGAGACTCACCTGTTTTGTACTTAGTTCTTTTCTTTTCTGAACTAATAAATCATAATCCACTCTGATCGCTGCTATATCTTCTAAAAGATCGTCAAGTTCAGACTCAAGATCAACAACTTCTAATGTATAAGTTGGTACTGGTCCACTTCCGGCCTCAATAAATTTAGTGAGCTGGTCAATGCGTCGTCTTAGTTCGGTCTCTTCTGTTGATAGTTCATCCAAATCCCTCTCGGCATAGGATAGGTCTTGTATTTGTTCTTCTAAGGCCTTTATTTCATCTCTGATTGCTTTTTTATTGTTATCAGCCTCTTGTAACTCCTCAAGCTCAGTTGGAGATACTTGTGCTGGATCTGCGGGGTTTTCTGGTGGATTTCTTTCTTCTTCGTATTGATTATCTGTTTTGTTTTTCTTTTGGGCATCTAGCTCTCTAGCATAATCCCAAGGCATAGGCAACTCTCCAACGATATCTCTAATCTCTTGTTCTACTTCCTCTTTAACCTCTGGTGGTAGGCCAAGGAATATATCTTCAAATTCTAGTGGGCTTAAATTACCCATTAGCTTCTTAGCAGCTTTCTTCAAGACATCTATCGGTCTCATACCTTTCATCATACACCTAATAATGTCGAGAGATAATGCTTCCCAACTACAGGGGTTAATCTTTGATAGCAAAAAGCCAACAGTTTCTTTTGGATTTGCTCTTAACGCATATACATACGTTTTAATTGGTTTTCCAGTCAATCTGTGGAAGAATTTCTTTTCAGACGTTCTCTTGTCTTTTAAAATCTTCTTGTAAACTTTCTTCGTTTGAGCTACAATATCTTGCCCACTTCCTTGTAGGCTTTCTCCAAACTTCTTGTAATCACCCAAAACCTTTAGTATCTCGGCGTTCTCAGAAAATTGACCGCCAACTTGACCCAGTGTTTGTTGATAAGCTACAGGGTCAAAGTTTGCAATTGTTCTGCAATTTAGAGAATTCAACGAGTATTCTAGGGCACTCGAGAAGTCCATGCTTAAATCAAGTATCAGATCTTCTAATATGTCTGAATATGTACCAGAAGTGTTATCCAAACAACCTTGAGCTTCAACGGCATTTGATGGGTTTCCATATATAACTTGGAGTGCAGGAGAAGTATTCTCTATCAAAAAGTCAAGCCAAGGAGGCATACCCCTTTCAAGTCGACTGAGCATGGTGTTGTGTCTCGAGACATAAGCCATCAAGGTTTCCTCAGAGTTGTATTTTTCTATAAATTTAGAAAGACCAATACTACATCTTTTAAATGGACAGCCGATAAAACGAGCTCTAACTGATTTTATCGAATATCTCAGGTCTGATGGTTCCTTGAAGACTATTCTTATCTCATATGCTTGCTTAAAGCGATTGTCTTTGTTGGATAAGTTAAAGCCGTTGTTTTCAATTAGTTTTTTAAGATCATCGTAAAATTCTTCAAATTTGTTTTCATATCGTATTGCATAGAACGGCACAATAGTTTGAGTGCTGTTATCATAGTCTGTGTCTATTTTCAATCTACCGCGCTGAGTGTGAAAAAAGAACGCCTGATATTCTCCAAATACTTTAAATGCATTTGGCAATTTTTTCTTGAACATCTTTTTCGTCTCAGAACCTTTAAAGGTCACCTGCGATGCGTTCTCGCCAGAGGCCAAAGCATCTTGAATGGCTTCTGCTTTTTCGGACAGAACGTCATCTGGGAGGGCATCTATTAGTGTTGCTGGTATATTGATCAATAATTTAATCTCACCATTGACATTGAATGCTCCACCAGCAATTGCATATGCTGTTGTATAATTTCTTATCTTAGCAAACAATTCCAAGGCGGTAGGGTTGGTAATACTAACGTCCTGTAGGGCCTCGGCGTTTACACCAAATAAAGACATCGATGTGCCATCACCCTGTCCGGAGGGTATCTGTTGTTCTATAAGTGCATCATCTAAGATTCCTTGTGGAACTCGAGGACCACATGTCCCTAGTGGATCAGTTGGTGGATTCGAACAAACTATCTCATCAGTTATAATTTTATTCCGATAGGACAATATTTTAACAACAGCGCTTCGAATTGCTGGTGCGTTTATTTCTTCTTTTTCAGAGTCAGTAGAATTGGTATAATCCGACCAACTTATTCCTGATTCTGTCTTTACTGCTATATTGTATGTACAAGTTGCTTCGTTCAGCCAAACTTCATTGATGTTTAAATTGTACCACTCTGGTGCTATAAAATTTGGATTAGGTATACAAGTTGGACATATCCTTAAACGAGCCTCTGCTTCAAACTCGTCTGGTTCTAGGAAGGACTCGCATACTTCTCTTTGCAGTGGAGAGAAGTCGGATGGAATTCCATCTGGATCTAGGATTAGATTTGGGCTATTCGCTTCAGGGTCGGGTTGCGGTTCGGTAGTCTCTTCTTCTACTTCTCCACCACCACCAAGTATTGATATTACCACACTTGCGGTATCTAGATATGTCTCGTATGTATCAAAATTGAAATAAAATCCATTTGGAAACATGACGTCTCCATTATCAGCATCCTTAAAGGGTGCTAGGTCTTCGCCTTCTTCCTGCATATCGGAACTATAACTCCAAGGACTACCTATAACCCCGGGACCGATTTGAGGAATTTGATAATCTTCAGCAGTTAGAACAGGTTGGTTGTTTTTGTACAACACTGCTTCTAAAGTCCATGGAATGCTCATAGAATTACTTCTGGGCACAGCAGTGTTATGAGATTGGTAAGTTACGAAGGAATGGTTTATAGAGTTCCACAACCAAAATAGAGTCTCCCGCTCACTTCTATTAACGCTATTATCATCTCCACCTTTAAAATCAATTACAACAAGATTACTTCTATCTTCTCGAGTAGTGGATACCTGAAACCCGTCGCCTCTTTTCTTAATGAATTTAATTCTAAAGTTATTAACAATATTTTGCTTAAGTTCATAAGAGCCGTCATCAAATGATATTACGTCTACAAGATTTGTAGTATCCTGTATTGTTAACACGCCGCCGGGAATGACATATCGATGCTTTAAGTAAACTCTTACGAAGTTATCAGCGTTACCAAAGTTTTTTCCAATGTCTAAATACCATCGTCTTGTTCCCATTATTTTCTCCTAGGTTGTAAATACATTTCTACTCAAAATGTTCTTTTTTGTTTTAAGTCTATACTTTGGATCATCGCTATTGGGAAGTCCTAAATAGTTCACCTTCATTATTTGAAAGTTTAGCGCTTGTGTAATATTGTCTGTTATCTTTTGTACATTTGTGGGGATCTCGTTTAATGCGATTGTCGCCAATACTGGATCTGGGCCTACCACTACAACTCCGGCGCCTCCACCGACGTGGAAGTGAGTTGCTACGGCTGCTTGCAGTTTAATCATATTTATATTCTGCAACATAAATGCTTCTGATAGTTTTGCAACCTGATCTAGTAGTTCTTCCAAGAACTCGGATAAGTTAGAGCCGAGAACGATTGGGTGAGGCTCAGAGTTGGAATTGGCTATAAGCTCAATCCTTGCGTCTATGAGTTTCTCACCGTTTGAATCAAGCTCTCCCTTTATCCCAAAGTTTTCTCCACGTCCGGCTCCAGCATATATCTTTACAGAGTTGCGCCCAATAACTCGAACGTGATCAGATTTTATTCCAATACCGGCTTCGCCTTGTGGTCGACCGAAGTCACCCGGTGGTAGTCCAAAGTAATGGTCTATGTCGCACTTTTGACTAATATAAATTCTCGATGCGTCTGCGAAGAAGTTGTTTCCTACCAAGGTGTCTCTTTTTAAAGGCTCTAATTTCTTCTTAATAAGACCAGTTTTTTTGTTAAGAGCACTCATTCTTCCTGCTACAATATCAATAGAAGCACAGGGTTGGCCACCAGCTTTACCATATCCGGATAATAGGTGACTTGAGCGGTCTCTTCCAAAAACTATTTGGCAATTAAGCCTTTGACTTCCACCAGAAGAATCTCCAGCTATGCTATCATATTCAACATCCGGATAGACGATTTCGCAACCGGCTTTCTCATATGTCGGCATTTGCTCAAAATATGGAGTATGCATAAGTCCGGGTCTTTTGATACCGTTTCTTACTTCTTTTGTTAAAAACTCTGGTGTTACGTTTGTGTTTATGGCCATTTGTTATCCTTAATTTATATCTGAACCGTATAGGTTCTTTTTCTCGCTGTCTATTACTTCAAAATGCCATGGTTCTGCGTTTGAAAAATTCTTTCCGGCGTTGTAAAAACTATATGTAATAGCATGTGTATCCATCCAGATGTATTCTTCGTCTGTGAATGATGGTTTACCAGCTGCTCCGTGATTGAAATCAAACGCTAAGCCCCAGCCATGATTGGAAGTTCCGGGTTTTGCCGCCCAACCGGGTCCCGGATTATCATAAAGTTGTTTTTGTTTATCAAAGCTTCTATATGCACTGGTTATGACCAATGGTTTGTTGAATTTAGTTTGATAAGCAGTGGCTAATTCTATCAACTTGCTTGCATAGTTCTTCCCACTGGTCCCTTTAATAAAGGCTAAGCCGCCTTGAGCATCTGTGGAATAATATTCGATGATGGGAATTCCGGTTGAAGTTTTAACAACAGTACCTTTGGATACAACATTTGTACCATTGGCTTGAACAAAATCAAGCTTATCAGTCGGGATAAGTCCGTTGGTTATTATTATGTTTCCGGGAGTATAATTTCTTTTCTTTGGTTCAAAACCTGTTGTATCTCCAACGGTGGTTGGGGTGCCGTTTTGAAAAAAGCTTTCCATTGCTCCTTGGCTGTTATCGAAATTCTCTCTAATTTTTTCTCCATAATCAGGGTCTGATCTCACTTTACTTCTAATTCTTGGGACTTGCTTGGTATTTTGAACGTATGGTTCTCTGAATTCTACCACAACCACATCTCCAGCCTTTAAGCCCGTTAGTGGTGAGGGGACCAATGCATTACTGTGCATGTTAATAACATCGGCGGTTGATTTTGCCGTTTGTAATTCAGTTGGGTCTGGTAACATATCGTCGATCTCAAACACTCTTATTTGAACAGTTGAGTTATACTGGGCATTATCAGTTCCCGAGTCGGTAACCACTGTTGCTCCTATATCACGCGGAACGCCTATGATTCTGGCTTCGAAGAGCGTCTTTCCGGCAAAGGAAGATTCTCTCGCTTTCTCGGCATCTTGGATATCATCAAATTTCTTTCTCATTCTAGAATTTGGCTTTGTCAAAAATGAGCGGATTTTATCGTTATTGCACCCCATCATCTTTCTCCTTGTCAATCATAGAGAAGATATTTTCCATATCAGCCTCAGACAGACCTTCAGCTGTTTTTTCATTCTTTTGCACAAGAGAGGCTACTTTAACCATTTGTTCGTTAGAGCGTTGAAGAACTTCAACATATTTAGCCAAAGTCATACCAATGTCTCTATGACGAGACTCATCTTTAGAAAGATAATTGATAGCATCATTGAGAAGATCTCGTGTGACCTCACGATCCTTTTCAATATTCTCAAGTGCTTGTTTTATAATGTCATCTAATTTTTTACTCATAACCTAAATAGTTTTTAGTCAAATTTGTCGTTATCCCATCTGTGTTTGAAATTTCGATATTTCTTTCTCATTTTGTTCAATTGAGATACAATTTGTTTTGTGTTAAGACCAGTTATCTCTCTCAGGTACAAATATACAGCTTTCTTATTGAAGATCTCAATATCTTCTTTTGAATTCAGCACTATTTTTACAGCATTATAAACCTTCTTCTCATTCTCATTCATTAAATCGCTTTCCCAACTATTAATCTCAGACCAGAGAGATGTCCAGAATTCCTCCTCTATCCTATTCTCAAGATAAGAATCATCAGATGTTCTCATGACCTTTTCTATTTCACTTTGAGCTTTGTCGTACTCAACTTCTCTTCTTGCCCTCTTAGAGTTTTTTTTCACTTGGTGGATGAACCAATTCTTGGTTATTACCGAGAAATAAGAGAACGCCTTAGACCCCCTATTCGGGTCGTACTTTGCTAGAATGGTAGTCAACCACACCTTGCAGTCTCCCCTTAATTCATCAATGTTTGGGAGGGTTGTAAACCTATATGTATATACTATCTTATCCACCATCTCGCTAAAAGCTGGTTGAATAAGATCTTCATATAGTTGAGACCTCCTTTTAAATGTTGTATGTTCTAAGCAGTACTCAATTATCGCGTCTTCGTGTACCTGCGTAAAGTACATCCTTTTGGATGCTTTCTTCCGTTTCTTCGCCATTGTTATTGTCCTTTTGGTTTGGTGTTTCCTCCACCTCGTCTTCTGATGGTTCTAACACTAGAACCGCCGTTTGATAATCTTCTAATAATTCTATTGTTGCGTTCGTATGTTCTACGAGATTTTTTAAATCCTGATCTCCGTAAAACTCTTCAAGTTTATAGATTGCTTTAAGGTGACTTGCATGTATCTCTATTATTCGAGCAATATCATCGATATTTTGGCTTATCCAAGTAAGCCTACCCAATATGTCTCGTATATACCAAAAGCCGAAAATATTGATACCTACGGACGTTATGAGAGCTATTATGAGAGCGATATTAACCGTCATGTATATTATCCTTTGCTTCTTTTGAAGCTTGTTTAAGAATCTCTCGATTCTCTTCGATTGCTTCTTTTACTCTTTGAATTGATTGGGTTTCTTTGTTTTGAACATAGGTCATTTGAGGTATGCGATGAATAGTGTCTTTTTCTCCGCATATTTCGCAGAGATTACATTCTTCATTCATACCATGGACGACCTTGAACTCTTGGTCACAATAATCACATGCATAGACATACCTAGGCATTACTCTTTTCCTGTTAAGATTACTGGTGTCTTTTTGGCTTTCACAACCGGCGGATTCTTCACGAGAAGAGTTCCGTCGTCCATGAGTTCCAACTCAAAGTTTTTAAGAACAGGGACAATGTCCGTCTGTTCTAATAGGGATTTTTGCAGCGCCATCATAATGGCTCCCATTGCTTGATCAGATAATTTCATTTTATACTCCTTTTGTTTTACCATTTGAAATTCTTTTTGTAATGTTTTACTATTGCAGGTAATTCTTCTTCGAACACCTTACTGGGCTTCCACCCGAGTTTTCTCAATTTGTCGTCATTTAACGCATATCTAACATCTTGCCCCGGTCTCTTGAAATGAAGGAGCAGGTGTTGATGGGGGTTCTCGTAATCTGAACCGAAAAAGCTTTTTATTATCTGCACTGTAGTATCAATATTTTTCTGTTCAAAACCACCGGCAACATTGTATATTTCATTTGTAACGCCGGCTTCTATTATCTTGATGACCGCAGATGCTGTGTCGTCAGAGTGCAGCCAGTTTCTCACAGGATCACCTGCGTCGTGAAGTCGTATCTTCTTTCCTCTAGTCAATAGTTTGACGCATATCGGTATAAGTTTCTCTGGGTATTGTCCAATTCCGTAGTTGTTCGTTGGTCGAAGAATAACATACTTCATATCATATGTCCTTGCCCAAGCGAGAATAAGCATATCCGCTGCTGCTTTGGAGGCCGAGTAAGGATTGGAAGGTTTCAATATATCATTCTCAATATGCTCTCCTTCTGTTATATCTCCATATACCTCATCTGTGCTGAAATGGAAGAAAATGGGCTGATCTTCAACATTCTTTGGCTTCTTTCTTATGAGATCAAGAAGGTTTTTAACCCCGACCACATTTGAATGAATAAAATCGTGACTATCGATAATACTGTTTCCCACATGAGACTCCGCTGCTATATTTATAACATAATCACAATGAGGAAGGTGGTCAAGTTCCGCTATATCTTTTTTTACAAAAGTAAAGTTCTCAAACATGTTGAAATCTTCTAATAAACTTGTGTTGGCAGCGTATGTGCACTTATCTATACCATATACTTGCCAGCCCTTAAGAAGACATCTTCTGGTTACATGTGAACCAATAAGGCCCAAACATCCTGTTATTACTACTAATTTCACTTAATCTCCTTTTTTTATCCGATAACTATCGCTATCAAAATGTTGAGTTGAAAATTCAAATAACTCTGTGTCTTCTAATGCTTCCATCCTGTGTCTTAATCCAGTATATACATGAAAGTTATCCCCAGCCTCTAAGATGGTCACATTAGCTTTGCTAATATCGTCTTGGTCTGAATAATATATTATTATCTTTCCTGATTGAACATAGAAAACTTCATCCTTAAGTTTATGATAATGCCACGAACACTTCTTGCCCTTTACAAAATAAAGTAGTTTTCCACAATATTTTTCCGAGTTATGTACCCACTTTTCAAAACCCCATCCCTTTGGAACAAAGTTAATCTCTTGTGTTGAAGAAGTTTTCATCTCTCTCTCCTTTATCATCAATATAAATATCTCCGGAAGGTTTTCCCAAATACAACTCATGATATCTTACACCCCATTGTTTCAGTTGTCCTTTTGTTATATCATAGAATAAGGCATAGGCTGTCTCTCTACAATTCTTAGTACGACCCATGCCCCGAGCCGTTAGAAACACGATTGTGTTTCCTTTATCATATAGTTCATTGATGGTCTCAATCCTCTTCATAAAAGGTTGAGCCTCACTATATTCACCATGTGTGTTGGTACAAATGGTACCATCTATGTCAAATACATATGTCATTTTTGCTCCAATATATTTGTTGTTGAATAACTTCCTACTCGGTCAAAAAAGACAAGCTTTTTTGCATGCTCTGAGCCTATTACTTTTTTACCTTTCCAGTCAGAACCAATTATCATACATTCAGGTGAACACATTCTTATGCTTTCTATGAGTCCAGAGTCGTCATTAAAGACCGTTACTTCATCAACATAGGTAATGGCCTCAAGAAAATATTTGCGGTCCTCTTGGGTGTTTACAGGGCGTTTATAGCCCTTATTTTGTCTCACTCTATCATCACTATCTATTCCAACCACCAAATGGTCTCCTTGACTCTTTGCGAATCTTAATAACTCGATGTGCCCTCTATGGAGGACGTCAAAACATCCGTTAACCCATATTTTCTTAATAGTTTGCATACCATGGCCTGTTAATCAATTTATAAACTTTTATCATCTGCTTTATGCCGTCATCTAAATTATATTTACACTCAAATCCCAAATCATATAATTTTTGACTACTAACAATATAATCTCTTTTGTCTGGGTCTTGTGTGAACTCTGCTTTTATTATCTCGAGGGAAATATATTCTTGTATCTTCTTCGCAAGTTGAAGTTTGTTCATATTGATACTATCATTCCCTACGTTAAATGTTTCGTTCTTACATCGATCCCAGTTGTCTATAATGAAAAGAAATACTCTGCAAATATCCCAAATGTGAACATAGTTTCGCATAAATTCACACTCATATAATACCAGTACTCTGTCTTTTATTGCACGAAGTACAAAGTTGTTAACCAACAAATCTGTTCTGGCTCTGGATGATGGGCCAAATACGGTTGCAAGTCTGAGTGTACAACAGCCCTCAGTTTCTTGAAAAACCTTTTCAGCGTCTACCTTTGTCTTCCCATAAAGAGAAACAGGATTCAGAGGGGACTCTTCTGTGCAAACAGATCCGTCCTTGCTTACTCCATATCCAGAGTTTGTGCATGGATATATCAGTATTTGCTCAGGCCTCTTGTTTTCGGCTATCCATTTGTTAACGTCAAAATTAACCTCGACTGCTTCGCGAGGTCGCTGATCACATAGTGGAAATCCAACCAAACAAGCCAGAGGTATTATAACGTCAGCTTCATCCAAGTATTGTTCTAAAAGTTCCAACCTTCTAACATCTAAAAGATCAAAGTCAAAGTTTTCATACCCAGTATACCTCAGAAGAGAATCTGGTCCATACTCTAAAGTATCGACAACTCTTACTTGGTAGCCTCTCTCCAGCAAAAAAGAAACCAGCTCGCTACCAATATAGCCGGCTCCTCCAGTAATTAATATATTCATCTTTCAATATCTCCTTTTATCCATTGAAATAGCATCACCCAATCGGCTGCTTTTGCCAACCACGGATTACTAAATGCAGCTGGTTTGTTCTTCTCTAGAAAATAATGACCTGACCAAGCGAAAGGGTATACAACAAACGGCGCTAGTAATAACCACCACCAATAAGTAAAATGTACAATAGATATAACATACAAAATTGTTATTAGTTGACCCAGTACGTGTAATCTTCGACACCATAGATTCTGGTGTAGAGACAAATAATATTCGTAATATTTATTAAACTTCATTTATAGTGTTAACTCCTTTCATTTGTACCACTCTTGTGGAACACTCGTTTGCATAAATCATTGCTTCGCTTATGCTTCTAGTTTTTAAATACTTTACACACAAACTAGCTATGAATGTATCCCCAGCTCCACATAAGTCTTTTATCTCAACTTTCTCAACAGGATAGATCTTATCGTCCAAGCTGCATCCTTTTGAGCCCAGAGTGGTTATTACCTTCTTTTGGGCCCAACTTGATTTGTTTATAAAATCTTTTGAAGCTTCATATTCATTTTTATTAATCTTTATAAAGGTACACTCTTTGCAATACTCTCCGAGGTTCTTTTTTGTATCGATAAACACTAAATCATGATTCTCACAAATAAACTGTATATCTTCTTCTAAAAGGAAGCCCTTGTCGTAGTCGGAAATTATCACAAGATCAAATTTAGAGATAAAGTCTGCTTCTAGATCTTTTACTCTAGCGACTGTTTCCTCTCCAGAATCTACCCTCAAGAACATGTGGTTTGTTTCTTCATGCACATATCTTCTTTTCTCGACTGCACTTGAGGTGGTTTTTAGAATAACTGGTACGCCAAGGGAGACAATATTTTGATAGACATTTCCAGCCATACCTAAGTTGGTCTTTTGATAAAGAGGGATGAATACCGGCACAGGTGCATCTGGTGCTAGTCTTTCACAGCGTCCATATACATATACATCTGTGCATCCATCTCCTATTACCAAAATCTTACTCATCCCAACTTATCTCCCAGTCTTTAAACTCAGCAGCTAAGCAATCAATTTTATAATCCTTTCTGCCTCCGGCTACTTCTTGGATTTTGTTCTTTGATGTGTTTCTTATACCATTTAAACCATGAGTTAGTTCAAGATTATTTCCATCCTTAATACCTTTTCGATAGTTAGACTCATTATGCCAGATGTGTAGATTCATCTGTGACAATACAATAATTGCTCGTACAGACTTAGCATCCAAAATAAGCTTCTTATCAGAAAGCAGAAGATCAATATCATGAAGTATGTCTGATATCTCCTCCGCATATTCTTCCTTATGTTCGGTAATAAACACTTCCTTTAGTTGTGCTATGGACAACCTATCAATTAATTCTGATAGTGTTGGTAAATATTTTCTTTGTTTCATTTTGTCTCCTTATAATTCTCGACATTTTTGTAATGCTTCGGTCAAAGCAGTACATATCCTTTCTATATCTTCATCAGAAAGGTACTGATGGCATCCAATGTGTACGCCATTCACCCCAATCCACTCAGCTTCCGGAAAGTCTCCGAGGCTATACCCCATATCCGCAAATGCATAGTGTTGTGTGGGGATACATCCAAAGTTCCTTTTGTGATGGATATTATATTTGTCCAAAGTTTCTTTAACGACTTCAATGGACCCTTCTTTCTTACAAGTTATACTGAAGCCATGAGGGCAGTTAATGTTGCCTTTGTCTTCTTCTGAAAACCATGCTACATCTTCATAGCCTCTACAACTTTCTCTCATAGTTTTTATAAAACCATGTCGTGTCCAAAAAGTGTCCCAAAACACTCCTATTGCTTCAAGACCGATAGAGGCCTCTAGATCGTTCATTTTAGAATTAAAGCCTGTGCGTTGGTGGTCGAAATATATCGAATCAAACGGACGGCCATGAGATCTAGTTGAAAATAACAGGTCTGCTATCTCTTTTTTATTAGTAGATACCATTCCACCTTCGCCGGAGCAGACAAGATGTGCAACATAAAAGCTGTATATTGACATATCGCCCCATTGTCCCACGAATTTATCCTTGTATTTGGCTCCATGAGCTTCGCATGCATCTTCAATAACTATTAAATTGTGTTTTTCTGCTATTTTACAAATTATGTCCATCTCAGCCATTCGTCCCATGGTGTGCACTACCATTATAGCAACGGTGTTTTCGTTAATCGCTTCCTCTATTTTAGTTTCATCAATGTTCAATGTTTCCTTTTTTACATCAACAAACTTGGGCACCAGACCAGAAGCTCTAACCGCATTGGAAGTTGCTATAAAGGAAAGTGCTGGGACTATGACTTCACTTATATTTCTTTTTGCATCTTTTAAGTCATATAAAGATAGGCAAGAGTTGATGCACCCATCAGTTCCGGAACTCATTGCTACGCTTTTTTCGTAGTTGAACAATTGAGACCATCGTTGTTGTAATTCTTTTACCTTTGGACCAGCAGAGGCCCAGTTTGTTTCACAAACATCCATCAGATTCTGCTTAGCAACAGGTCCAATTTTTAATTCTCCAAATTCTATTCTTTTCATATTATTTCCTATAAGTTATATAAATCGCCATGCTCAACAATGAGTGTTGATCTTTCGCTACCAAGAGCTCTTTCATAAGCCGGTAAGACTTGATGAGGGTACAATAGTTCAACAACATCAATATTCGTACATGCACTTCTAAAACACTCTGTGTAGTTGGCTTTATGTTGATGCCCCGGATCTAGGGGATACTCGGATCCTACAACAGCTTTCATAATGATCTTGGGTTTGCTTTGTCCCATAGACATAGCTTCCCATTTATCTAAATGATTTACTATTTGATTCATTGCCAATATAATGAAATTCATTCTGGGGTACATCGAAACCGGAATGTAACCTTCTAAAGCAAGCCCCAACGCAATACCAGCTTGGAACTCTTCTGCAACTGGTAATTCGAGAAGTTTTTCTCTCGGAAAATTCTTAACTTGGTGTGTTAATGCGGTCCCCTTATATTCTATTGCTTGTCCCATAAAGATAGTTTTGGGATGTTCATTGAGTAATTCCATTCCCCTATATACTTCTTTCTTATAATTCATTTTTCTATCTCCATAATTAAAACTCTACAAATACACCAGTACCAGAATGAGGATAACTCATCTCATACCTATAATAAAGAATAGAGGTGCTTGTTTGTGATGCTAGATTATCATACACTTCAAATATTGTCTTTGTAGGTATTTTACCCCAACTATCTTCTGTTGGCGTACCTACAGATTTTCCGTTATCTTCTACAATAAATGTAATTGGCAAATCATTAGAAATGCTGTAGATGATAGATTCGTGGGAAATCCCAGTCCTAAAGGCCATATCTCCTAGGAAGCAGTACACTCGGTTGTTCTTTTTACCCATCTTTAAGGCCAGTGCTGTACCTGTTGCTATTGGCGAAATACCGCCAACGATTGCAGAACTAAAAAAGTTATGATCCGCATAGTGTAATGTTATTGAGCGTCCTTCCATTATATCTTTCTTGATTCTCTCTTTAGATATTCCCTTTAAAAGAGCATGCAAGTGACTTGCCCAAGTTGAATAGATATAGTCTTCATCAGAAATCTGCAATTGATCAAATATATCCACCAACTGTTGTTCGTTTCCATTACGCAAGTGTACAGGTGCTTTTATTTTACCAGCCTCGTATTCTTCTGCGATATCTTCTTCAAATTCTATCAATTCTTTAGCTTTTGACATTTTTCTTCAGCTCCTTTAGAGTTTGGGATTTTCTATCTCTTTTTGACACTATATGGTGATATTCATCGTTCCATTGAGGGTTAATATCTTTGTCATTATAATGAACACTCCATTGATCCTCGGGTTTTGTGTAATACTCGCTCCATTTATAATAAAAGGTACAAGTGCTACTTAGGCACTGATGGGCATTGAGGGTCCTAGGGGCTATCAAAACTGAGACGATTTCTGGGTCATCTGCATCTAAAAAATATATGTTCCTATCGTTATTATCAATATTATAAGTTACTAATTTTATTCTTCCTTGCAGACAAGTTATTAGCTTCCAAGTCTTGTTGTCTCCATGGAAGCCTCTAATGACTCCTTGAAAAGACTTAGAGACTTTGTCTTGAACAAAATTACATGCCGGTGGGATTTTTCTCTTATCATAAACTGTATAGATGTTTCCACGTTCTTCAAAATATTTGTCTTCTATTATTATCAAATCATCGTTCATATTTCTTATACCACTCGCTTGTTATTTTTAAACCATCTTCAACTTTTGTCTTTGGTTCCCATCCTAATTCATTCTTTGCTTTGTCGCAGTTTAATATCACTGTTGTCGGAATATCGGGTTTAGTGAGGTCAAACTTAAACTCAAGTTCTTTGCCATTTAAAGTCATAATGATTTTTGCCAAATCCAAGATTGGATAAGCTTGCCCTGCTCCGCAGTTGTACAGCTCATATTTGCCGGTCTGATTTTGAATACACTTATCTATAAAATCAATAAGGTCATCTATAAATATAATATCTCGAGAAGCCTTGCCTTGACCCCATATTTCCAAAACACTCTCGGCATTTATTACTTTGTTTACAAACGCAGGAACAACATGACACTTATCTAGATCGAATTTATCATAAGGACCATAGACGTTTGAATGTCGAAAGGCTGTGAACTTTGTATCTCCTATTCTGGAGTAGAAATCACACATCTTTTCATTAAATACTTTCATATTACCAACGCCAAAATAAGCAGGGTAGATTTCATCTAACGGACTCCAGTCGTTTTCTGACTGGGCATATTCTCTCGGTTGATACATAACTGTGCAGCTAGGAAACAGGAGGTGGCCCACAGAAGCCCTCATTGCCTCTCTGAATATCCAAGCATTCATAACTGTATTGTCTGTGACATGAACATAAGGTCTTTCTATTACATCCTTTGCACCAGTGGTTGTTGCAGCCGCTTGGAGCACCACATCGTAGCGTTTTCTCTCAAAGAGGTCTATTACCTGCTGTTCGTTCCTTAAGTCAACTGATACGTATTCTACGCCTTCTGTTCGGCCTCTTTGAGGTTCAGTCTTGTTAAAGAGAGTCGCAGTGATATCATACTCTTCTTTGAAATATTCTAGTGCACTTTTGCCTATAAGACCATCAGCACCACAAATAAGCATACTCTTTTTCATTCTTGCCCCTTAACGAGATAAGCGATACCAACCTCTTTTGAGTGCGAGATAAACTTCCAGTTATATCCACTCTCTCTTAAGACTCGTGGTGTACCATACCTCTCACCTTCAAAATTTGCATCATGTAAGGCGATGATACCACCATCTTTTACTTTTGACCAATAATTTTCTAAGTCTTTCTTAACATATTCATAAGAATGATTACCGTCAATAAATACAGCATCATACAATCCATCAATATTTTCATGAACCAGTGTTGAGTCTCCTTGAATCAGTGTTTCAAACTCATCATCCATTTCGTTTTTATATCGTTCAACAAATTCTTGATCATATTCAATAGTTGTTACATGATCTAAAAACAAACTCAGGACGAAATGAGTAGAGCCCCAGTGTCCCAATCCTACTTGTAACATATTCTTCGTACCATTTTTTGATAATAGTTGTAAGAAGTCATAAAGCTCTTGTCTAACCTGCTGATGCACTTGAGGATGGCTGTTAACGATGTCGACGTTTGGATCTACATATAGTTCTTTATACCATGAGTTTTTAGCTAAGATCCCTCTAGAGCGTTGTTCTGATAGGGCCAGAACCAAATCAATTCTAGAAAAAGCATCTTGCTCTCTAACAAATTGTTTTAAAAATTTTTTATTTATCATTATTTTCTCCTACGTGATAAGGGTTAAATCTTCCAATTGTTGGACCATTATCACTGTACCACTCATATGTATCCTTTAGACCCTCCTCTAGTGTGAGGGAGGGATAAAATCCATACCCATTCAGCCTATCTGTTACAGGTACTCTAAACTGGTCTCCTGTTGGTTTTGTTAAGTCATGAGTTATTCTCAAGTCTTTACCTGAAACCTTTATTAATGTTTGAATAACTTCTTTGATCGTAAACGTCCTACCGTTCCCAACATTCATAGGTTCGGATATCTTATTTTCAACTGCGAATACTGCTGCGCCTGCAACGTCCCTTGCATGTATAATATCTCTACCGGCTGTTCCAGTTCCCCAAATCTCAACAGATTCGGTTGCTTCTGATACTTTTCTTGTTAATGAGGGTATCAAAGTAGATGTTCTCAAATCAAAATTGTCAAACTTACCATAGATATTTGCGGGCTTAATAATCGACATTTTTGGTTGTCCATATTGCTCATCATAAGCATTTATTTGAACTTCACCCATCCTTTTCGACCAACCTGCATACCAGTCATTTGGTGACGGGTTTTGTGTCCACAGGTCGTCTTCTTTAAATGTCCTAGCTGGTCCGTAAGTTCCAATGGTGCTGGTATATAGGCCCCACTCTATAGTCGGTGTATTATATATCGCATCAATCATATTTGTATTCAACATAATGAAATCTCTAAAGATCTGATACTGGAATGTCTTCATAACGACTGGAGAACCTTTGATCCCAGCAATGTGAAAAACATAATCCATGCCCTCACATACTTTGAAACAGTTCTCGCGAGAACGAAGGTCTGACTTTATATACTTTGCTTCCCACTTAGGATCTAGGTTATTTTCGTCCAAAGATACAGAGGTGACGTCAGCGCCTCTATTAACTAATAATTCTACAAGTTCACGACCCACCAAACCAGTGCCACCGGTAACTAATACTTTTTTATTTTTAAACATGTTTATTTCTCCAAGTGATTAATTTTTCATCGTCTTCTTTTATATAACGATATATGTTTTCAACAGAATAATTCTGATTTTTTAAATATGCTGCTTCTACGATGCCCTCGTATTTGTCAAAATTGTTAGATACATCGCGAATGATATCTTCAAGCTCATCAAAAGTTTCAAAATAGATAAACTCTTTTTCAGGTTCAAAAAAGTCCTCAACCAAATTCCACGGGTCTTTCTTAACCAACAGAAGAGATTTACAACTTGCAATCTCAAAAGTTCTTGCCTTCAATTGAGGCATAATACCTTCATCAAACTTTTCAAAAGCCTGAAAGTCATTCTTTTTAGAAGATGGACTCATATAAATCATATTGAAAGAAAGAGATGACTTGCATTTACTGAGTTGTATCAATTTCTCATCATTTGGAAGAAATACATGTGTACACTTCTCAAATTCATATGGATGTCTCATCCAAGTGTTTCTTTGAGACGTTAAGAATTTATATTCAAATTTAACCATTGTCTCAATAGCTGAGATATGGTCTTGTCCATGTATCGATCCCATCCAAGAACAATCCGCGTCATAATTTCCAAATTCCTGAACTGAACGGTTTGTGAACATATAAGGAACGTATCTAAACTTTTCATAACCGAAGTAATCGTTCATAAACTTACATGTAAAAGGGCATACACAATATACCTCTGTGAAGAATTCATAATCATCAAAATGATACTTTCCTTCTTGACTAGTAAACTCACATGGGCTCCAAAACGCTAATAGGCATCTTCTCTTATAGTTTTTATACCTATCCCTTAAGTTCTTCTCGTAAAGCCAAGCAGCACCATTCATTAAAACATTTTCATTGCTATTGTCTCCGCACTCATTAAGGGCTCTTTGAACATAGGGAACAACTCCCCAATTACAATCATGCATCCAATTAAAATCTACTTTCATTCTATCTCCATCCTCTGATTTTACAGTTTATTTTGAATTCTTTTACCACTTCTTTCATCTCTGTTGGATATTCACTCAAATTCCACAAGCCCTTTACAACCGCTGTTGCGATACAGGGATATATCTCAGAATCATAGTGATGAATACCTCTTCTTTTTGTATTAGAGTAATATTGTAAACCTGAGAAGCCGAGGTCTCGGCAAATCGCAGAGCCTCCGGGTTCGTGTTGCATTCTTGTGTTTTCCGAGGGAGCTATTTCAAATATCTTCTCAAAGTCCCTAGTCTTCCATAAGCTGGCTTGTTGGGCAAAGAAATTATTGTCCTCTGGATCTATGATATGAATGTTCTCTTTCAATAAAGTTGTTCTCTCTGGTCCTTTTATGAACTTGCAAAAACTGTATTCTGTCTTGTCCAACAGGTTGGCTACTTTTTCTATCTCATTTTGTTGGACAAAATCATATAAGATGTAATCTTCACTGGTATAGATAATGTATTTATCCGGTATTTGTCTCAAACAAGACAACAGCTGATTTCTATAGGAGGCAGAGTTATCATATAATATTGAAATATAGTTCTCTGGGACGTCATTTGCATTGTCGGTAAAAACATACCTCTTGACACCTGCATTATATCTATCCATTCTGGTGAAGCATGGCTGCCAAACATCAGAATAGTTTGAATTTGTGTCTATAAGTACAGCGATATCTTCTCTCATTTAACCACCTCAATATCCTTAAACAAATCAAACTCACGAAGATCTCTATAATAAGGTTCTTCAGGCAGGTCAGGAACATGCTCTGGGTAGTTTTGCATTAGCATCAGACCTCGTGCGGCAGATTCAGGCGACATATATGCATTATAACCGTTTATTTCAATGTTGTCCTCATGATACTTAACAACTCCTCGACCTTCATAACGAGCTTTTTTAAGCCAGTCTACAGCATCTTTGTTATCCGTCAATATCATACCACCTTTTCCAATCTTAAGGTGCTTTTTGATATGAAAAGAAAGACACATAAATGAGCCCGGAATATACATATCTGATGTTAGGCGTTTAGCTGCATCCCATATTGGATATGGCTCGAGTTGATAGACACCTTTCCAAATATAATCTCTAAATTTGACTGTGCCTCCGGCATGCATAATAGATTGCGGGACCGAGAGGTAAGTCTTAGAAGGTATCGTCACGTCTTTGACTCCTAGGTATTCGCAGCAAATAAGTAGAGCATCTGTACAGTTATCTGTTGATACAGCATATGGTGCACCAGTGTAGTCGGCTACTGTTTCTTCAAACATTGTAACTATATCAAATGGATTATGTCTCATTTTTTCTCCAATATATAATATCTCTTCTCAAAGCCACATGCCTTAAAAAGTCGGAGACTAGCTTCGTTTTCTATTTTGACCTTAGCATAAGCATTTGGTTGTATTTTCATCACCTCATTGATCATAAATGAAGCTACTCCTTTTTTCTGGTGTTTTTGGTGTGTTGCGACACGAATATCTCTATCTATAACACCAGTATACCCTAAAAATTCACCCTTGTCAATACAAATGTAAAAAAAGTCATTATTTTTTTTCATATAGCGTTGATGTTCTTCAGGGGTGATCTCGGTTTGTTGGATAAAGCCTTGCTTAACACCATCCATATTTCGGAGCTGTCTTATATCTTCCCAGTACTTTTCCTTACACCTTACTAACTCCATATGTCCTCCTGTCTTCCGAAGGGACTATTTGAATTTAACCAATAACTGGTTAAATATCCACGGGTATACTTCCAACCTTCTAAGCCTAACAAAGGATTAAGACAAGAGCCAATATCCAAGAAAGTGTTGTTTGGATTTTCTTTATAACAATCATAAATTATATAATTGGATAAAGAAGCAGCGGAGCATAGAATAATATGATCTCTTATATTGTTCTCTCTAATATATGTGGCAACCTCTTCTGATGTGTTGAAATTATCTATCATACAATTTGAGCCTATCTCAAACTTTTGAACTATCTCAAACGGAAGCATATCAGTATTCGCCATCTCGTTAACAACGTACAAAATCTTCCTATTAAAAAAAAGAGGAACCATCTCTCCTACAAATCTTGAATAGTTAGCATTGATGAGTAAATTTGAAAAGGTTAGATTTTCGTGATCTCCACCATGAAAGTTTATCATCCAATCAAAGTTTTCCTTTCCTACGTGACCATCTGTAGAGGTACAGATACCTTTATAATATCGATCTTGATTATGCATATAACACTGTATAAGCTTCTCTCTGTATTTTTGATGTTTTTCTGGATAAAATTCTTTATGCTCTTCTTTTGTATATCGATTAGGACCTTTTATCTTTCCTGTGATATAATGGTTATCAGCTAGTACAACGGTTTTATCTTGCATGATAAACAGTTCTCCATCAGAGAACCTTGTAAATGCAAAGTTTTCTTTATTTCTAATCTTGTCTAATAAAGAATCGAAGGCTTTTCTAAAATGCTTCACAGTTTAACACCCCTAACCGTTTTCCAGCCTTTTCTAAGCCCTTCTTGGACGCATGAGTCCCTTTCGAAGAAGAACGCTTGGTGAGACACCGCTCTGTTGTTTGAAGTGGCCTTGTCGTCAATACCAAGCTCGTTACCAAGAATAGAACCATGCATGGTTTTATCATCTGGAGGATGTGGAGGACAATATGTTGATATTCCGCCGTGTATCTTGGCCATAAAGCCGAATTGAATGTCCTCTCCGTTGTTCCAAGTGACTGGTTTTTCTTGCCAAAGATATCTTAACCATTCGCGCTTAAAAAACCAAGAGTGCCCGACGAGATCAACTTCAGTAATTTCAGGATTCTTAGTTGGCCATCCGCATCTATCATGATGAACGTATTGGTTTCCTTTTAATATGATACCAGCGGAACCAAGTATACCTTCATGAGTTTTCATAGTCTCTAAGCAGTTCTTGTGCCAGTTTTGGCCGGGGATTGTATCGTCATCATACATTGCGACATATTCTGTATCTGCTAATAGTGCAGCTGCGAATCTACCATAGAACTTCCAGTTATGATCATTTTTGAACACCCTATCTACACCTAGTGTTGTTGGATCAAAATCCTTGTTATCTTCGTGGTAATTTATCCAGAGCCAGATTTGCACAGGTTTAACACTCTGTTTCCTTATTGCCTCCACTTGCATCTGTAGATTGTAGGGTCGGCGATAACAATTCAGAATAACAGTGATGTCTCCTTCTTTGGTCTCCTTAATTGAAAAAAGAGCACTACAGATATCATCAACCACTCTTTCTCTTTGAGAGTCGACGTATTCTATAAGCTCATTTCCTTTGTACTTAGGGAACCATTCTTCGTAAGTGCATCCGTTAAGATTGTTTGTCAAAAGTTTACAACCAAGCATTCTTGCTTCAACAATAACACGACAGAAACTTTCCAAAGTTGTTGGAAAGAAAACAAACTTTTCATATTGTCCCAACTTACTTATGAAATCTTCATACGGCATCTTATCTATAAGATCATATTGTATGCTTTTAGCCTTACAAACTGAGATGGCTTTATCTTTCCCCTTGATTGGATTTGGATCGTTAAGAATGAATGCTTTGTTGTTCTTTGGTGATATTGAATTTCTTATAATGTCTAGGTTCTCTTTAGACCACAGAGAGCATCCAAGCGAAACAACATTGTCTATTGTTAAGTTATCTTCTAAAACACCCTTGTGTTTTATGCTTTGACATAAAACCCTCTTGGCCGAAGCATAGAAGGATTTGTTCACAATTGCATTTGGAGGGGCTTTAAAATTTCGAAAGTCAGCAGGGTTTCTTGTTGAAAGGTATTTATGATCATGCTCTAAAATGATGTAACGATCTGAATACGCTTCTAATCTTTTTTTAACTTCATTGTTGAGTCTTACAAAATTAGAAACGATAAAGGAAAAACCGCTTTTAATATAAAGTTCCAAATGTTTGTTTCCAAATTCAGAACACTTAAAAGTGGCTACCTTTATACCTCTCTTCTTCAAACAAGATATCAAAATATCGTCGTATATTTCGGCTCCTCCTTGTATTTCATTTGCAAAGAAATCAGCCAAAAAGACTATTTTACTCATTCAAACTCCATCACCGTTTCCTCTTCTGTTTCTAACATTGAAGAATCAAAACCTAAAATCTCATCAACAAATAACTTATGTAGTCTCTCATCACTATATTGTTCGTTGATGATTTCTTGTAACTCTTTAGCAGTTGTATTACATTTGTCTAAATTTTTCAAAGTTCTCCTAAGAGTCATTTTGTAACTTCCTTGGTCAGCGTATGCCCACATCGAATCTTTTTCAATTACTCCATTCCAGACAGCGTTGGGCTGAACGGGTTGCATCGTGAAGCCAATCTTTTGAAAGTATTCCTTTTGTTCATGGGTAAGAAAGTCTAGTTGTCCAGACCAGCCAATAGTTACAACCGGCAACCCCTCTCTAGCTGCTTCAAACATTGGTAATCCGAAACCCTCGCCATGAGATATATTCACCAAAGCACTTATCTTTGGGTTTTTGTAAAGGCCGGTCATCTGACCAGAACTTAAATCTCCATGGAGAAGATAGACCTTACACTTGCGCTCTGAGTAGTTTAAAAGCATATTCTTGAGAGTGTTCTCAGTTGTTTGGAAGTCCATTAAACAGTTCGAGCGAATATTCGTTTTGACAACGAGGCCGACCTCTTGGTCGATAAACTCTTCAACAAACCATTTGACGGTGTTCTCAAAGTTCTTTCTTGGTCCCATCTGGGATACAACAAGGAAGTTATTATCATATTGTAGTTCGAATCCACTTATTTCCTCTGGTTCGTGCCTTGGAGTGTTCTCCCAAACAACTTCAACGGGAGTCTCGCATCGATAAGGAAAGCTTTCACCCGTTTGTTCGTTTACGGCTTCTGCCACTGTATCTGCTAGAGATGTTCTTGCATGGTTGGATACGACCAACACTTTGTCCATCTCGTTACATTTAGGCAACCACTGTGGAGAGCATTTGTGTGTTTCAATACCGGCTGTATATCCGATATTCACTGGGCATATTCTTTCAAACTCATTTGGTATTGTAATTTGCAAAGAAATATCCGGTTGTAATATTTTTTGTTGCAGTTGTACTTGAGTCTCGGTGATTCGAGAATCCATCCATGCTCGAAATTCATCATTTTGCCAAATCCACCCAGTCTTTCCCCAAGAAATAGGGTGAATGTAGATATCAAATAAATCTTCTCTACTTCTTAGTGCTCTCAAGGCATGCCTTGCTTGTTCCCCATATCCACTTTGTGATAATACGGGACCTTTTATAAAGATTTTCTTTTTCATGCAACCTCCTTGAACCGAATTAGATTTATACTTGGTCTGCCGATTTTCTTTTCATATATTGAGTCCATTAGTTCAACCCATTGTTTCCCAAATTTCTCAAAGTTATAATTCTTTAACACATGTTCTCGACCTTCAAGGCCTAATTTCTTTCTATTGGATCGGGACATTTTATAAATCTTGCTCAAAGCAGAGTGAAATTGAGTCTTTCCTATACGGTCCTCATAAATGTATGGAACCTGTTGAGAACCGATAATAGCCTTCGAATTCGGATAAATTGGGATTCCAAATTCGTTGATCCCATCAGTTACTTGTTCTTGTAGTCCTCCAGTCATATTAACTATAATTGGCGTTCCACAAGAAAGAGATTCTAGCGTAGCTAAGCCAAAACCCTCGGCATCAGAAATATTGATGGTACAGTCTACCATACTATACATCGATGCTAATTGTTCGGGGGGTATCTTATTCGTAGATAACATGATTTGTCTCTTTCTTAAATCCAGTCGCTCAATGATCATTTCTAAATCCTGACCATGAGGATCTTTCGGATCGGTATGCATTATAAGACAAGCTTCGTCATGTGCATCTTCTTTATCAAGCCATTCTTTAAACCACCAAACAAGAGTCCCAGATTGTTTTCTTCTTGCGTTTCGATTATTCCAAAAGAAAATGACCTTTTCCCGATCTTCCGGAACCAAAGAATGATCTCTCAAATCTTTAACTTCGTTTTCGGGCAAAGGCCTAAATATATTCGGTTGTACCGCATGAGGTACATATGTTCTGTCTACTTCGGGAGCTGCCTCTTTAACAATCTGATCAGTAACTTTAGAAATAGTGGCGATATGATCGTTAGAGAGATAATACCCCCTGTTGAACATAGGAGTAGGAAAATTGTCCCAGACGTGGTAGTAAACCATAGGGCAAAGCGGACGTATTTCATTTTCAATCTCCCATAACCACCCATAAAAACGCGGATCAGTCATAAAGTATAAGATATCTGGTTTTTCTGTTTTTAAGATGGAGCGAATCATCTCTTGAGTGCCGTAACCATCGACCGGAACTATCTTCCAGTCTTCTCCATATGGCTCGACCAGAGTTGGTCTATAGTCTAGATGTTTCATCGCTCCACCTAGACTAAGAATTTGATATCTTCCCGTTTTGAGAAGAGCCTCACACACATATTTTGTTTGAGTTCCAACACCCGATGGAGAAAGTGGGTGGTCGCTCAAAGTCAACACTTTTATTTTTGACAAATGTCACCTCTTGTTGTTTTACTAATATTATAACACGTTGAAATGGGTTTGTCAAGTTTTTTTATTTTTTTTTATTTTTTTTATCTCGGGCAATGCTCGGTATTCTTGAATTCACAATAACTGCATGAGTTTCGGTTCTTGAAATGAACGCCACTTTGTATTGTCTTGATACCCTTCACAAGGAGATCGGTTGCGTTTTGAATCTTTCTTGGACCTGATGTTACACGGAAGATCTCAACATGATCCTTTTTAGCAGTTCTCTTCAGGAGAGCAAAGTGAGTCTCAACCAGTTTTGGATTGATATTGTGCTTTTGACAGAAAAACTTTTTATACAAGGTTAACTGATATGTTATATACTTGTCGGAGCGTTTCTTAGCATCCCAACCCCATGAGCAAGTCTTCCAATCAATAATGTGATATTTTCCATCGGATGTTTTGAGAACTAAGTCGATATAGCCCTTAAACTCATAGTTCAAGTCTTCTAGTTCTTTTATTGGAAGCATGAGCCTCTCTTCAACAGAATATACTTCGTAATCATCAAAGTATTCGACTACCTGTGGGATGATCTTTGGGGAAATATTCTTTGCCTGCTCTATCATATCGTTTATCATCTTTTCATTGAGATCCACTTCTTTTGACATGAGATCCATGATTTCCTTTTCAAAGGCAATCTCAAAGAAGTCATCATGTTCTTCTTCTTGAATCTTCTCTTCAATCGCATGTTCGCATAATAGATGTAGTGCCCTACCGAAAGCTGTGTATTCGTTACCCATAAATTTCTTTATTCGATCTCGGTATACAAGTTTGTGTTTCCATGCGCACTCGGCCCATAGTTTAAGTTCTGAGTATGATATATGCATTAATCCTCCATGTTGTGTAGTTGATACATCTTTGAATATAGTATAGGACAAAGGTTTTTTAACTCGTTGGGACTTCCCATGAAGTATTCTTCAAATCCTCGTGCGAAGTATTCTCTAAGTGAAGTAACAGCATACGGTGATGGGAATATCCCGGGAACCATTTGCCATAAAACACCATACCCAACATCTTTATATAAGAAATCGTCGATTACTTTGTTGTATGTTGGATCCACTCCAAAATGGATTGGTATTTTGTATTTTAACTCTTGACGAGATAAGAGACTTTTTAGTGCTTTTCTCTTTGCTAAGAATTCAGTCTCAAGTTTTCCGTCTCCATAAATTACTTCTTGAAACCTCTTTTCATTTGAGTGAGCTATCTCATGAATCAAATCGTCGATCATATCCATCTCAGATTCTTGTTCATTTGTTACATAGATTGCTCCATCCTCATAGATGGCATTCACATCTCTATCAACAAGCATGTTAAAATGTCCGACATAGATAATGTCAATTGAGATCATCAAGTGCTCCGGAAGACGGGTAGATATATATCTTATGACAAAGTCAACATCAATATCTTCGGTCAATTTATCCTTAATGAATATATCCACGCCTTGCATCTTATAATGATCCTTCATTTTCTTTGCTTCTTTCATAGAGCTTTCAAGCCAACTCATTATTTCTCCTTACTATAATGGTATTATAACATACCCACCATATTTTGTCAAATTATTTTTTTTTGTTATCTCTAAATACTTTCCAATATTACAATTATAAAATCTTTGATGCAAGAGTTGCTATTCTGGATCTTTCTCCTTTTGTGAAGGTAACATGTCCGGCTAAATCATACTCCTTAAAACGCTCTACAGCGTACGTTAAGCCGTTGGAAGTCTCGTTGGTGTATAGGTTGTCTATCTGTTCGATATCGCCCGTTAAAACCACCTTTGTGTTCTCTCCAACACGTGTTATTATGGTCTTCACTTCATGTGCTGTTAAATTCTGGGCTTCGTCAATAATCATGAAGGCATTATTGATGGATCGTCCTCGAATATATGTTAATGCTTCGATCTCGATCTTTCCTTGCTCGATAAAGGATTCAAGCATTACCTTGTCTCCAATCATCGTTTGAAGGTTGTCTTGGATTGGCATAAGCCATGGTAACATTTTCTCTTTCATATCTCCGGGCAAGAACCCGATGTCTTTTCCCATTGGTTGAACAGGTCGAGATATAACGATCTTATTATATTTCTTATTTCCAAGCCCAACTGTCTGTTCCATTCCGGCTGCAATAGCCATAAGAGTCTTTCCGGAACCTGCTCGTCCAATCAAAGAGACAAGAGGAACGTTGTCATCAAACAAAAGGTCATATGCAAATGACTGCTCTTTGTTTCTTGGAACAACACCCCATGAAAGTTCCTTTTTATGGTCGTTCACACGCATAAGAGGGGTTGCTTCGTTAATATACTTGGCAAGGGCCGTCTTCTTGTCATTGGACGAAGAGATGAGCATTATGAACTGATTGGGATACAGTCTTATCTTTCTCTCTCGCTGGAACGGCTTGTCGAAGACAATCTTTTCTTCTGCATAGAACTGTTCTACTAACTCATCATCAACAACAAGTTCTGATAGTCCCATGAAGATCTTATCGGCATCGTCAACAACTTGAGACGTTACATAGTCTTCCGATGGAACACCAACAGAATCCGAGATAACTCGGAAATTGATGTCTCGAGATAACATAACGGTTTTTCGCTTTGGATATTGACTTTGGATATATAATGCGGTTGCAATAATTTGATGGTCGGGGATATCCATTGAAAGACCTTCGGGAAGATTGAGCCTTCCTTCTTCGACCTTTAAGACACCTTTTCCTTTTCCAATTCGGACACCTTTTGAGAGGCACCCTTTTGCTCTAAACTCATCAAGTATTTTGATAATCTTTCGAGCGTTATATCCGACGGAGTCTTGGCGCTTTTTGTGCTTGTCAATCTCCTCCAGAACTTTGAAGGCAATGAAAATATCGGCATTGCCAAACTTGAAGATGCAGGTTGCATCCGAGAGAAAGACCGACGTATCGATCACCAAGTTTCTTTTAGCCATTTTGTTTCCTTATGAATATTTCGCTTACCAGTGAGGTTAGTTTATTAACTAGTTTTTCTTCCATAGTTTCGTCTTCTATGTTAACAAAGTTTTGACCTTGACCCACCTGTAGGCCTGCTAATTTTATTAATTGTATATATCGTTTATGAAATTCTTCAGCCGCAGAGACCGAGGGTCGTTTCGAAAACATCTCCCACCAGATTATAATTTGCTCGCAAAGTTCTAATATGTTTTTGTCTTTTTCAGTCATTCTCATGGTTCGTTGCACAGAGATGTACTCTTGTATCGCTTCAATCTCCTGTACGTATGTTTGTCTAAATGTATTGTATAGCTCTTGCTCTTTTGGCTCGAAGTCTTTCTTTACCCAACGACCGGGTTGCAACTTTTGTTTCATTTGTTGTTCTGTTCCACTGATACTGATTGTATCCAAGCCACCTTTGACCTTGTCTTTGTTTAGGAAATTAACAATTTGAGCTTCCACAACTGTTTCAAGTTTTCTTTGGATTTCTTCTTCGATTGTATCATCAAAATAATCATCCTCAAGATAGGAATCATCAACTTCTTCCTCTTTCTCTTCTACTGTGAAATTGTCTGCATCTAGGAACCAACTGATGGATATTGGTTGTGTAGAGTGGCCACCGCCGACCCCCAATTTCATATACCCAGTTGTATCATCCAATTGAGATCCTTTCTTTTCTATGGTTATTACGTCATCTTCTTCCACTTTCCCCCAGTTCTCTGTAGTACTCAATTTGGGACCGGTGTATTTTATTTTAATGTTGTTATCAGCTAAATAATCAAGAACCCTGTTCATGTGATTTTCTCCATCAATTTTATCAGTATTGATATAGAGCGGGTTGGATTCACTTTTTGTCTTTTGGAATAGATAATCAGCTACAGAGTTGTCTTTGACTTTAGGATGGCGTCCTGCTGTGCCAAGAAGCTCTTCTTCCTCTTCCTCTTCTGATTCAGCTTCCTCAGCAGCCTCAGCAGCATCTTCGGCAGGCTCTTCAGTAGGTTCTTCGGCGGAATCAATGGGAAATTCCATTGCTCTTATTAGAGTGATTCGATCTTTCCAACTTCCCCATACCTTAAACTTTTTCATTCTCACAGCCACCTGCTTTAACAGGTGCGCGACTCTTGTTCTATTGGTCGCGATCAACTCTATTACACCATCTAGAGTTTCCTTATCTTTCGTGGCTAACAAGGTTGTAAGCCCTTTCATATCAGCAAACTCATATCCCATATATTTACTAAAAGTTGTTTGTACTACGGATACGTTTTCTTTTATATCTTTTTCTGCTTCCTTCGGAGCCATATAACCTATAATGTAAGCGATAAACTTTAAAAGAGTCTTCTGTTCTTCTGGTTTGAATTTGCTCAATCGCTGAAGAACTGTGGAGTCGAGGAGACCTGATGGTTTCGTCACAAATTTTATTAAACCGCTTTTAGATCCAATCGGTATCGTTGGTACAACGACGCCAACCTCTTCTTCATCCTCGAGTTCTACACCAGTTGCACCCTTGGTCTTAAGTCTTGA
>Ga0208012_1000106_pt1 | contig 34722 bp, 50 predicted proteins | sample 15BtaG_FD_184090 | JGI IMG/M metagenome (GOLD analysis project Ga0208012, IMG submission 184090) | Marine viral communities from the Subarctic Pacific Ocean - 15B_ETSP_OMZ_AT15312_CsCl metaG (SPAdes) (version 2) | ecosystem: Environmental > Aquatic > Marine > Oceanic | place: Pacific Ocean... | reverse complement strand
GGAGGCGCGGGTGGAGTCGGCGTATCGAGACGGCTGGGAAGACTCCGAGAGAGCAGAGTGCTTCGATCGCGTCGAGGACTACCTCACGGCCTACCTCGCCGCCCTCAGCCCCGAGGAGGGTGGGTGATGGAGTACGGACACGACTACAGCGTCACCATCAACTGTGATCTGGGGATCCTCCAGGGGGACTGCACAGTGAGGCTCTACCACGGACCGGAGCCTACACCCGAAGACCGGTAGCCTCCTGGAGGGCGTCCTCGACGTCACGAGCCAGGAGCACCTCACCACGGAATGCGCACCGACCTCGCTCGATGCTGACCAGCTCGTGGTCGAGCAGGGCCGCGTCGGCGTACTTCGTGGTGACCAGGACACCCTGCTGCCAGTCGGGGCGGGGACTCGCGCCCGGGGTATCCCCGGTGACACTGCACAGGCAACCAGGCGTCAGGGCGTCCACAACCCGGGGCCCCAGGGGCCCGTGGATCGTCTTTTGAGCCCTCTCCAGTCTGTGGATGTGCCCAAAGGCCTCGGAGGCCACAGCACCCGGCAGGACGGACGCTACGGTCTGACCACCCTTCGGCCTCACCTTGGTGCCGTGGTGGTATCGCATCTGGCCGTCGAACAACCAGAGTTCCCCTTCGGGGTACGGACCCACGTCCTCGACACCCAGCTTGTCGAAGTGCATCAGGCGCCCGAGGTTGAGAGCCTTGTTGCCGTCCTCGACGTCCGCGAGGGTTTCGAGGATGGGTGCACGCTCGCGCAGAAGGCGCACCAGTCGGCCCTCGTGGTTGCCGTTCAGCCAGTAGATATGAGCGTTCGGACATGCCTGGCGGAAGGCCTTGAGCCACCAGGTGCACTCGATGAGGGCGCTCTGCGTGGTGTCCCAGAGACCAGGGGCGCGAGGAAACTTGGTGCTCAGTTCGGCGAGGTCGAGGTTGTCGCCGGGCCAGATGACGTAGTCCGGCTGTAGATTCTCGCAGACCTGGAGCGCGAGGTCCATCGCCTTGCGGTCGTGGGTTGGGAGGAGCTGCTGGTGCATGTCGCTCCAACGATGGCCGATTTGGGGGTCCCCCAGGAAGACCGCCACTTCCCTCGTGGTATCAAGGGGCTGCGCGGGAAGCGTTCTGACATCGACCATCACGTCCGGCACGCGGAGCAGCGCACTCGCGATGGGCTCCAGGTCGACCTTCACCTGCCAGTTCACCACCACGCGGGGCTCGCCGTCATTGCCCTTCAGGGTGGTCGTCCATCTGTTGGACTTCGCGTGCACCACCCGCCACTTCTCCAGGTCGATGCCCGCGACCTCGCACATCTCTTCGGGGTTGGTGACCAGGCCGCTGCGGGAGGTGTCATCGAGGCCGCCGTAGGTGACATGCAGGCCCTCGCCGTCCTGGTCGACCGAGGGGTTGAGGTCCTGGGGGGTCACCGCCTCACGCACTAGGGCGGCCCAGGCCCGCTTGTGGCCCTCGGTGACCCGGGTGACGGTGGTGTAGATGCCCTCCCGCAGGAGGGCGGCGGCGATGGCAGCGCGGTTGTAGCTGAACCCGAACTGGTCCCGGAGGCCCTGGACGGTGTAGTCCAGGATGTTGTCCTGGCGCTGCGCGTCGGCAACACTGGTCAACCAGGCCGACACGTCGGCTTGACGAGAATCGCTCATCTGTGGCTCCTATCGAGTTCCCAACATGAAGGCCAGCATGGCAGCCCCAAAGAGGGCTGCGCCGGCTCCGGCACCCAGGAAGAACATTCGGACCTTCTCACGGTTGGCGATGGTACCCAGCTCGCCAAGACGCCTGGACTCACTCGCCCAGTGCTTGCCCACCTTGTCGAGGTGGCTCTCCAGGACGACGACCGCCGCCCGGGCTTTCGGGTAGCGCACCAGTGCCTCCTTAGAGGTCACCCACCAGCCGGGGGAGACGACCACGTGCTTGCAGTCCACGATACCCATCGGCGCCGCAGGGTGGGTGTCTTCGGGGAGCAGGGTGGTGGTCCGCAGGGCGGTGATGTCCAGGTCGGGCGACCAGGACTCCCGGAGCCAGCCGCCCTCCTCGAAGACGAAGCGGGGGCAGTCATCAGGCCTGAGCGTCGGTCGGGTCAGTGCCGGTGGGACCTCGGTGAAATCCGGCCGGGGCGGAGGTGCCTTGAGGACGTACTGAAAGGGGGCACAGCCACACAGGAACAGGGCAACAAACAGGGCAACGAGCTTCAAAACGTGACCCGCTCGTCCCTAGCCAGGGCGTCCTGAGCGGCCTGAGCGTCCGCGTGAGCGGCTTCCTCCGCCTCGCGCAGGGCTCGCACCGCCTCGACCGCTTCCGCTGCCTCCTCAGCCGCCTCAGCGCGTGCAGCTTTGATCTCGAAGTACCCGGTGACCGTGGTGACCAGGGCGGTGACGCCGAGGAAGATCCAGTTCATCAGCTCCGGCAGGAAGATGACGACCAGGATGCCGAGGATGAAACCCCCGATGAGCAGCGCGGGCACCAGCCACTTCCGGGGCGGGCTAGCCGGCACCGTGAAGCACCAGGATGTAGAGGAGCGCGATGGTGCCAGCGATGGTGGACACCAGGAAGGAACTCTCCAGGTTCCCGGTACCCGGCGGCTGCTCCGGCGTCCTACTCACGACGGACGCTCGGGCGGGAGGTCTCGCCGTCCACGTACTTCCGCTGCGCGGCGACCATGGCGGCAACGCAGGTGGCGCAGATGCCCGCAATGGCGGTGCTCGCCTCGGGCTCGATGGCGCACATGTTGATGGCGTGCCACACCAGGAAGGCGTTGACCATGCGGCCGGCGACGGTGACGACGAAGCGCTTACTCACAGGTGTCCTCCTTCAGAGCCTCTCGAACCAGGTCACGCACCAGGTCCATGTTGACGTACCGACCCGGGCAGACCGTGCTGGCGTCCTCGTACTCACGGTGCCCGAAGACGGCGGTGTGGTCAAGATCGAATCGCCGGCAGAGATCCACCAGGAGCATGATGAGGGCGTCCCCCATCTCCGCAGGGAGCTTCTCCTCGTGGAAGTTGCCGATGAGGCAGATGCCGACGCTAGTCGTGTTGTCCCCGTAGACGTGGGCGCCTTGGCGGCGCATCGGACGCCCGGGGAAGACGGCCGCTACGGACTCCCAAGGAGCCTGGCGGATGAGCCGGTGGTAGCCGATGTCGGACCAGCCCCGCCCGAGGTGCCAGTTGCGAACCTGCTCGACAGACGTGCTGCGAGAGGCGGCGGCGTGGTGGACGTAGATTCGGCGGATGTCGCGCATGTCACCAGTCTACGCGACCGGTAGCCAGGCGTCTACGGTCGGAGGAGTTCCAGACCTGGCGAGGCGGGAGCTTCCTGCTTCACCGCCGCAGCACTGAACACGGGAGGTGAGCCGTGGTCCGCGTGCCAGTGGTTGGCGATGAGCTGACCGTTCGCAGCCACACCGCGCGCGATGGCTCGCAGGGTGAGGTAGATGGCAGCCATCCACACACCGAAGGCGACAGCTATGGTGGAGCCTCCAAGGAGGATGCCACCTACGTTGTCGAGGAAGAACTGATCCATCAGACCACCTTGAGACGTTGGATGACCACACGGGGGACCACCACGTCGATGGTGTCGGTGTTCGCCGTGGCCTTTTTGACGGTGATACCCACCGCGTCTGCCAGCACCGGCGTTATGCCGGGCTGGACGAGAGCGTCGTCGTCGATCTGGGACCACGTGCCCTCGTCGCCGTTCGGCGGAGCCGCCAGATCACCCCAGTCCGGGAGGGACTCCCCCCGCCCAGCGAGGTACTCCACGAACGGCCCGAGGACGATCGCAGCGAGGATCGTGTACTCCGAGTCGGCGGGGGATGTCGCCGCCGCGTCGTTGGTGCCCCCGGAGAGGCCATCGCGCCGCTGGAGGAACGACTCGGCCGCCGAACCGTTGAACCGGTTGTGGAGGGTGATGTTCGGGTCGCTCGCATCGTCGTCGGCCCACACGGAGAGGCCCCACCGGCTGTTGTTCGGCGGGCGATCCCCTGCGTCATCCACGTTCGAGGAGCCGAGAACCAGCACCCGGATGATGTCCGTCGACAGGTAGTCAGCCATCGCCTCCCCGAAGGGGAGCAGCACGCCGTTCTCCTCCGTCTGGGCCACCGCCGACGAGTTCATCTCCAAGCCGTTGGCGGTGATCATCACCGTGCCCAGCTCGTTGGTCCCCTTCTTCAGCTCCAGGTCGTGGGGGAACTCCGCGTCGGTCTTCGTGCCCTCGGTACCAGGCACGAGATCGAGGTCTGACCCGATAGCGGCGCGGATGGCTACGAAGTCCCAGTCCGCCTCCGTGACCCAGTCGAGAGAGCCCCCAGCCCCGCCGGAGCCTCCTGGTGAGAGAAGGCCCACTAGACCAGCTCCACCACGGCGTCGTGGGTGCCATCGGGAGCGAGGACGCTGTAGGACCAGTCGTCGGAGTCGAACCCGGAGCCGAGGAAGACCTCCTCCCAGGCGGCGGTGTCGGCGATGAGGACCGGCGCCAGGCCCCCGTCGGGGCTCCGCAGCCGGAACCAGAGGTCCACCCGGGACGGCGGCTCGCTGGTCACGTCATCCACGCCCCAGACACGGATGCGGTGTGTCCCCGCGGGGATGCTCTGCTCGGCGGACCAGGTAGCGTCGAGGTCGGTGTGGTTGCGGATGTCGGGCATGGTTTACCTCTTGAGAATGCGGAGACGGCGAATGTGTACGTCGTAGTCGCTGCCTGTGTTGTTGCGCCAGCACATGAACTCAACCCGAGCGCTCGTGACGTCGATGTAGTGGGAGTCCCGGGGTTCATTATCGAAGGAGCCGGTCAGCTCGTCAACCGCCGCGTCCGCGTTCGCCACGTCGCCCGGCACCTTGAACCCGCCCGGCCAGGCGTTCCAGACCGGCTGGCAGGCTGTGAACTGGGCGCAGACCCGGAGTTCGAGATACGGCCAGAGTGCGTCAGCGTCCACGATGTTGGAGTATTTCTCGACGCCGGACTGAGCCCGGAACCACCGACCCCCCTCCTTGGCGCCTGTGTCCTCGTTGAACACCCCGAACCCGCTGGTGCCGTCGCGAACCTGGACACCCGCCACCCAGTCGGAGGTGCCCATGCCGCCAGCGTCGGAAGGGACGAGGAGGACCTGGATGCAGACGTCGTCCGCCTGATCGATGTCGAGGTCCGACAGGTCGAAGCCGACGCAGCCGGTGCCCTCGATCGTGAAGCCGCCGGAGGCCGCCGCGTTGAGCTTCAGCCCCTCGCCCTCTTCAAACTCCGCAGTGTCCAGGTTCCCCGAGTTGGTCACCGAGTAGGTGATGCCGTCCTCGGTGACGGTGGGGGTCACGAGAAAGTCGTGGTCGCCGATCTTCCGCAGATCAACGTCGAGAACCTCGGACCACCCCTTGGTGTTGAGGGGCTGAGGGATCCCGACCGCTGGCCAGACCGCGCTCACGCTAGCTGCCCGCCGGTCGGCTGGACTCGCGCTGTGCAGGGCCGATGATGACGCGGGGGTTGGTGTACGTCACGTCCGCGTGGTCGTTGCTGGGTCCGACGATGTCGAGCACCTGGATGGCGAGCCGCTTGAAGCCGCCCGTGCTCAGGGTGTCGATGTAGCCACCCATGTGGACGTATTTCTCGCCCTGCATGTCGTTGTCCGGTGCGCCGCTCGGCTCCGCGGTCAGGTAGACCTGAAGCCACGGAGAGGTCTCCTCGACCCCGTCGCCGCCACCGCTGTCGCCGTCGAAGGCCTGGTAGTTCACCAGGTCGTCCGACTCCGCGGTGCTCGCCCGGTCGCCCGCGGGGTGGCCCCAGATGGCGATGTTGACGTAGTTCGGGTCCGCCTCGCAGGCGAGGTCCCCAGCACCGGTAGCGGTGAAGGCGGTGACCTCGAAGTCGCTGTCACCCAGGTCGCCGCCGGACTTGCCGCCTGTGACGCGCAGTCGGAAATCGCCCGTGTCGGGGTCCTCCTCGCTGTACGCCAGGAGGTCGTCGTCGAGCGCGGTGGCCTCCAGGGCCGCCTTGAGTCCGTCGGCGATCTCCTCCTTCGTCGCGGAGGCGTCGGAGATGTACTGGAAGGCCACAGCACCGCTGCCCACGTCGATGTCGATGTCGTAGGTGGCTGTGTCGTCCTCGGTGATGGTGAAAATCGCCTGTCGGTAGCTCGCCACGCGACGAACACGGACCTGGACGCCCGTCGAGAGAGCACCGCCGTCGTTGCCGTTGGTGAGCAGGACGCCATCGCTGGCCGTCCGCGGAGGGCTGCTCAGGAAGTCCTGCTCCGTCCAGGCGGGGTTCCGCCCGGCGTGCAGTTCGCCGATGAGGTTCGCGAGTTCGTGGCCGGAGAGACGGGGCATGTCTAGACCTTCCCGAGGAGTTCGACGACGAAGTTCTCAGCGATGACGAGGTTCCCCGGGTCCACTACACCAGACACCCGAACGTCGATGTCGATGTCGTCGGTGGTGTCCACCACGGCGAGCGTCTTGCCCGCACCGCTGGCGGTGTACGTGGGGCCTGCGGGCTGCTCGTACACACCTTGCCAGGACGAATGGCAGTTCACAGAGCCGCCCAAAGCAGGCGTCTCGATCTGAAAGTCCACGGTGACGTTGTCGGTGATGGCTGCACCTGCGGGCTTGTCCACCGTCGCGATGACCTGGCCGTCGAACTCCACCGTAAGCGTCATCGCCGTAGGTACCGCAACACCGGAGCAGGAGATCGTGGCCCGACCCCGGAGCACCTTGTCGTCCAGCGTGTCCGCAGGGACCGTGTAGGACATCAGCGTCAGAGGGCTGGCCGAGATAGCCGTACTACCTCCGTTGTGTTCCTTGTGGAGCACCCTATGCCGGTCTGCCACCAGGTACACGAACCAGTCGTAGATGCTCTTGAACAGCCAGTTCCACCAGGTGTTCGGCACCGATTGGACCTCCAGGAAACCGTCGTCCTTGGTCGCCTGGGGGATGCCGGCAGGATCAACGGGCTGGTTGGTGCCGTTGACGTCGACTTCTGGAAGGTATGCGGGTGCAGACATAAGCGTCCCGATTCTACAGCAAGAACCGCTGTACTGCTAGATTTCCCTGGCGAATGGACCACCGAACACACCGCGCGCGCAGGACGCGGGAGGTGCGAAGCCGCCCTCTACGATCTCCACGTACCGAGCGTCACGACCCGAGGGGGTGCACAGACCCATGATGCGGCGGACACGCAACCGGCGAGCCTCATTCATCGGAGCCTCGCGAGTGACCTGGATCTGAAAACCACCCGGCGGGAGGAGCATCTGCTCCAGGCATAGGGTTGGTTGGCAAGCCTCCTTGAGCACCGCCATGATCGAGTCGATGTCCCCCTTGCAGGAGTTCGCCAAGATGCGAGCTTGGATGATGGGTCGGTAGTCCGCGTCCGAAGCGAGGGACCCTCGGTGCTCGTCGACCAGGAGGCCCCAGCGGTCCAGGGTCTTGCCCGTGGCGAGGGGGAGGATGGACCCCACCAGAGCACCCCAGAGGATGTCCTCGGCGTCCTGGATGCCACCCCCGAGACTCCGCATGAGCCGCTTCACGTGGGTCTTGTCGCGCAGGTAGCCCGGCAGCCGGCTGATGGCGAGCCCCCGGTGGTCCCCCTCGTAGTCGAAGGCGACCTCCTGGTGGGCTCCCTGCGCAGCCAGGTCCCATCGGGTGGGGCCAACCACGCTACACCACCGTCACAGTGCCGAGGGTCAAGAAGCCGTCGATGTCCGGGTCGTAGGGGAAGCTCTCCGGCCCGGCGTCGATGAGGAGCGTGCCGAAGGACAGTCCGTCGATGCCGGGGATGCCCTGGGTGGCCAGCATGAGGTCGTACTCCCGGAGGGTCTGCCCCAGCTCCATCTCGTCGAAGAAGTCCGACATGGCGTCCTCGATGGCCTGCTCGACGTCCGCCAGCTCGTAACCGGTCTCCCGGGTCACGGTGACCGTGAAGTCAGCTTCCAGGGAGACGCTGGTGTGCCAGTTGACCTCGTGCTTGGTGATGCCGCCCACGTCCGTCACGAACCGCTGCACGTCGGAGGGGCCGGCAACGAACATCGTCTCGGTACCCGCGGCGAGCTTCAGGTGGATCGTCTTGGCGACCTCGTCATTCTGGTCGGAGGCCAGGGTGTCCGGGTGGACGAAGATCCACACCGAGTTACCCTCCAGCGTCCAGCCCGTCACCACCTCCTGCTTGGCGTTCGAGTTGTTCTCCAGGATGACCACGCTCTCCACGTAGTCCAGGTCCAGCAAGGATGCCCGAATCGCGGACGTGCTAGCACTGCCGGATGCCTGGAGGGACGCCCGGCGCCGGGCGCGGATGGACGCATCGCTCTCCCGCTTCACACCCGGGGTGGCGGCCAGCCCGTTGGTCACGATCGACCAGCCGGGAATCGCCGTCACGATCTTGTCGATGTCCCCTGGCTCCGCGGTGATAGCTCCGCGCGACTGGGACTCCCCCGTCACGGTCACCGAGATGCCGGACAGCGTGACATCGCTGGTGGTCACCCACCGAGAATCTCCATCAGGGCCACCTCCCTCTACGATGGAGCCCTCGGGGATGACCGTACCAGAGACGCCACTGAGGATCAGAGCTACCGTCGACTTGGTAGCCGGCTTCGGCTCCAGGCCCGTCATGTACGCCGCATCTTCGAGCTGCTTGCCGATGGCGGCCTCGACGTTGGTGCCGTCGTACATCGCCTGGAGGAGGTCGTACATCTCACCAACCTGGGTTGCCAGGATGGTGGCGAAGATCATCACGACCTGGTCGTCGGTACGAGTGCGGTCCACCGTCAGGCCGGTGAGTGCCTCGTACTCGTCGATCATCGAGTCCAGGATCTCGGACCCTGTGGGCAGGGTGAGACCGTGTTCTGCAAGCCCCATGGTTACCTCAGTGTGGCGGTGATCGAGCTACCGAGACGTCGGTACCGAACGTGGAAGGAAGTGTTCCCGTGGCGCCCGGGGGCGACTGCTGTGTACCCTAGCTCCACCACCTCGCGCTCGTGGAGAAGCTCGATGTCGATCGTCATCGTGCGGTCATCAGGGGTCACCCGGACGTCCAGCACCGACGAGACGCCAGGGGTCGTCGCCAGGATGGCCCGGACGCGCTGGGCCACCAGGCTAGGGGGGAGCGGCTTGATTCGCACCCACTGAGGCCACGGCAGCCCCGCAGTAGGGTCGGCGAACCACTCCCCCCGGTGGAGTTGGAGCCGGTTGCTCACACGTTGGGCCAGGGCGTCCAACCCCGTCACCAGGCTGGTGAACTCAGGGAGGTCGCCGTCAGGCCCGAGCGCGATGTCGCTTGTGGTGGATACAGGCACCCACGGAGACTAGCACATTGACGCCTCTTCGACACCTCGGTAATATGTTCCCATGATTTGTGCACTGACCGGCCAGCCGCTACCCGAACGCACCGAAGGTACCCGTGGGCGACCACGGAAGTACATCAGCGACGATGCACGCCTCGTGGCGAACCGGCTCAGTGAGGTGGAGGTGTTGCTCCGTCGCGTCCGCGATGACATGCGGTTCACCGAGGAGGCTGCGGAGGCTTTCGAGGACTGGATGGCGGACCTGGCGGCTCTTCCCCGCTAGACGTCGATGATCTCGTCGTCCCCGCCGGCCAAGATACTGAGCTGCTCCGGGGACATGCCACGGAGGTCGACCTGGTTCAGGGAGCCGATCTGCACGTTCGTCACGTTGACGTCGGTCTTGTTCTTCATCATCCCCACACCGAGCTGACCCAACTTCACGAGGTCGTTCGTGTCGAGGTAGGTGTCCCCCGACAGCCGGTCTAGAGCCTGGCGGCCCGCCTGGATGGCGATGTGGTTGCCCAGCTCCTCGGCGGTGATCGGCACGAAGTTCCGACGGGTGAGCACCTCGCGCCACCACACCTTCCGGGTCAGAGCTAGAATCTTGGACGTTGGCAAGCCGCTCGCACGGCTCGCCTCGTGGACGCTACCCCCCGAATCGATGAAGGCCTCCAGAGCCGTCTGGTCCTCTGGTCCGGGCTTGTACGGCGCCGGTGCCTGGATCTCATCCCGAGGCTCGGGGAAGTCCGAATCCGACAAGCGGAGGTCGTCAAGCTGGTAGTTGCTCATTCGACCTGCACCTTCGAGGAGGCGGTGGAGATGTCGCCGATAGCACCGGCAGGTAGGGAGGCTACACCCGTTGCCACGGTCACCGCGTCGGTCCACACGGTGAATGCCGCGTTGGGGGACACGTCGTCATTGAGCCGAGCTGCACCAGCCGTCGCGCCCTCTCCCAGCTTGATGAGGTCCGACTCGATGACGTAGCCAGTATCCCGGGCTGAGGCGGGCACCGACTGCGACCACGAAAACGGCAGGACCACCCCGTCCGCCAGGCTATGCCGGCGCGCGGTGTTCGCCCGGTTGATGTCTGCACCCTCCTCCACGGCGGTCTCGATGTCCCGCTCGGCGAAGAGGATCAACACCTCGTCACCAGCGGCGAGAGGAAAGTACACCGACGCGGCGCCGACCTTGGGATACATCACGGGGAGGTCCGGCAGGACCACCTGCTCGTACTCCTCCCACACGCCCTCTTCGGTGCGTCGGCGTGCCCTCACTGCGATGCGGATGTCCGCCCGGGGGATCGCCTCGCCAGACTCCCGGAACGCCAGCACCTTGCCGATGGTCATCGTCCCCAGGGTCGCCAGCCGGCCGAGGATACCCTCGTCGATGACGTCCACCAAGGTGGGGTCGGCGTCGCTATGTGGCATACGCCACCCCCTTCACGTTGACATAGAAGGACGAGCTGAAGTTATCTCCGGCGAAAGCGGCCTCCACGACCTTGAACCAGCCGGTGATGTACTTCGACTCCACTTTCACCACCTTACCAACCCGAACCGAGGGGTCAAGGAGCCCCTTGAAACGGATCCCTCCGCCCTCCACAGGCTCCGGGGAGCCTACGAGGTTGCCGAGGTCGCTGGAGAAGACCGGTCCCTCCTCGGGCGTCTTAGAGGCCTTGTCGAGGATGTGCACGTTCCCATCCCGGATGAACCAGGCCACCGACGGACCCATGGCGTCCACCAGCTCGTCCAGGGCCCGCCTGGCGGTGCCGCTGAAGACGTAGCGCCGGGGGAAGGTGACGGAGGTCAGCTCGACGTGCCCCTCGCCGAGGCCCGACTGCGCCAGGATGTGGTTCAGAACCTCGCGTTCGGTGGTCTTGCCGCTGAGGCTGACCTCCAAGCGACCGAAGTCGTAGGCGCGGCCCCCGTCACGGATCGTGACCTTGGTCACGACGTCACCACCCTGCTTGTGCCTCACCAGGGTCCCCGCCACCGGGTTGCCGCTGAACACCTGGCGGACACCCCCGCTGGCGTGCCCGGCGCGAATCGTGACCAGGTTGGTGGTCTTCGTGAACACGCCCACCGACTCAGGGCTCAGGTTGTACACCGAGACCTGGCACTCGGCCGGTCGGGACTGGTCCCCCGCTCGCGTAGTGAACGCGACATGAAGACCCAGACCCCCGCCGTCCGGGTTGCCAAACACACTACCAGTCTCCCCGGGCGGTCCGGCGCGGACCTGGACGATCCGCTGAAAAGCCCGTGTCACGAGTTCGTCACCAGGAGGTCGTAGTCGGTGGCGGCGGTAGCCAGAACCAGATCCCACTCGCCGCGGGTCAGGTAGCCCACGTTGATGCCGCCAGGCTGTCCGAGATCCTCTCGGGCGTACTCGTCCTGACCGTACCCGAACAGCACACCACCCGCGACACCCTCGTCGTCCCAACGGTTCATGTCTGGCACGATGGCGGAGCCCGCCGCAACACGGGCACCCGCCGCAACACCCGTGCCGTCAACGAGAGTGATGTCGAGGTACCACGCTCTGGCTCTCTCACGCCAGATAGCGCGGATGCGGTACTGGCGGCTTTCCAAGGACACGATCTGCGTGTGCTTCGGGAGCAGGGGGTTGAAGTTGAGCCGCAACATCAGTCACCCCCCGTGATGAAGCTCAACACCGCATCCGGCACGATGTCGGCCAGGCCCGCGTCCCGCAGCTTCTTCTCCACCGAGACGTCTCGCCGACCCACGGGGTTCACAGTGCCGCTCTCGGCTTCCGGGTCTTCGTCTGTGATGGTGCCCGGCACCCTCCGGTGGGGCGGGATCCGTGCGCTGCCAGTCTCCACAATGCGGGGCTCGACGAACGACAAGGTGAAGGGTGAGGAGCGGACGATGCTCCACTCGTGGGGGTACTGTGTCAGGAGCATGTCTGTGTAGATGAAGCGCCCCTCGGTGCTCACCACGTCCACCAGTTTGCCCTCAACACTACGGAGGAAGTCGATGGTGGCATGCACCCGGTCGATCCCCGTCTTGCCCACCAGCACGTCGGCGTTGCCCACGTTGGCGTACTCACTGAAGCTCCTGTTGGCCTGTCGGGTGGTCGCCGCTTCGGACACGCGACAAGCTAGTACCACCGTAGCGTTGGAGGGCTCCGCGTTGTCGGTGGTGGGGGTACCACTCTCCATAGGGTGCTTCGCGACCGTGACGGACCGAGACACAGACGCCGTAGTGACCGCACCTAGCGGCAGTACACCAACCTCCGGGTCGATAACGAGGATCATCCTTCGCGCCCTCCCGTGAGCCCCTGGAATGCCGACTTGAGGGACTGGAGCATCGGCACGGGGGCCTGGTCGTTGATGAAGGTGGCGTTGATGGTACTGTTCGACGTGCTGCTCGACGGGCTACCACCCATCGACGCTGCGTGGGCTGCGGCGGCCTCCGCGTACCGCTGCTCGTTTTTTTCGCGGGCGTTGGCGCGGTAAATCGGCTCCAGTACGAGGCCGAGATAGCGACCAGAACCCATACGGCTCGCGAACTCCCGGGGGCTGAACAGCATCGACGTGAAGGCGACAGCGGACCGCATGGCGTCGACCATCTCCCAGATAGTTGGCAGGTGCTTCCCCAACACAGCCCCGAAATCCCCGAACTTGTCGGCCAGACCCACCACGATATCCTGCACCAACTGCCCAGCATCCGCCGACCGGAGGAACATGTCCAGCCAGTCACCCAAGGCCGACTCGCCGCCGCGCATGAACGTGATCCAGTCCTCGATGCGGACGGTGAACGCGGCTATCATGGCCATCACAGCCGCGATCGGCCCGGCCTTGCCGCCCAAGAACTTCAGCGTGGGGATGAGGCCCTTCTTATCCGCGATAAATTTCATCACGGTGGCGAACCCTTCGGCGAGCCTACCCGTGACCATGTACGCACCCATGGCGATGAGCCCCGTGCTGAACGCGGCGAGACCCCACCCAGCGAGCTGGAACACACGACCCCAATCGCTGAACTGGTTGACACCGCGATCCACGCGGTCGAACAGGTACACCAAGGTGTCTACGCCCTCGACGAGACGGTCCACCCACCAGTCCATCCGCTGGAGGATGATCTTCCGGTTCCCCAACCACCAGCGGAACATGCCCGCCGCGACGTCGGAAAGCACCGGCAGTAGCCGGGCCGACATGTCGTTGCGGATGCCCGCGATGGCGAGCTTGACCTTGATCATCTCGTCGTTGAACTTCTGAGCGGCCTCGGTGAGGTCCACCCCGATGACCGCGCCCGTCTGCTTCGCGATGCGGCGGAAAAGCTGGAATCTCTCGATGTCCCCAAACAGCGGTAGGCTCTTGGCCCCTGCACGGCCGAAAATCTGCGCCGCCAGGTTGCCCCGCTTGAACTCCGAGAACTTCGTCAGCCGCTTCGACACCTCCAGAAGGAGCTTATCGGTGTCGGCCAGCGGGCCGTTGATCATGTCGGCCGAGATGCCCATCTCGGTGAAGGCGTCGACAGCCTGCCCCTTGCCTCGAACAAAATCCCCGGCGTTGTCCACCATGCGGCGGATCGCAGTCCGTACCTGGCCGAACTTCACACCGGCGAGGTCCGACGCGATGTGCACCTCTTGGAACGCCTGCGCGTTCATGCCGAGCTGCTCACTGAGGACCTTGGCCTCGTCGGCAGCGTCCGCGGTCTTCTTGATCATCCGGTCGTAGATGAAGTGCCCAGCCAGGGCGGTGCCTGCGACCGTCGGCAGGAAGGCGAAGCCGATGTTCCGCCGAAGGGCCCGCATACGCCGACCGTGGTTGCGCATGCGGCGCTCCATCGCCTTCATGTTCCGGGCGAGGAGGCGTCGGCGGGCGAGCAGGGCTCGGTCGAAATCGCGCGTGGCCTTCTTGCCGATTCGATCGGCGGCGAGGCGGCGAGCGCGGATCTCCGCGATCTCGTCCAGGGTTTCCTTGTGGACCTGGTTGCGGCGCCGTCGCTGGGCCTGCTTCTCCTGACGATGGCGCTCGTCGATGACCTTCTTGCGCTTGGCTCGCAGCTTCGCAATGCGCTCGTTCTCGATGCGCCGAAGCTCGTTGAAGTGCATGTCCAGCTCGGCCTCGGTCTTCTTCTCCGAGATGTTCTGGATGCGTGCCATCTGCCGGAAGTGGTCCCGGAGTTCAGCCTCTTGCTTTCGGTTGCTGTCCTTCTGCCGACCCTCGACGACCTTGGCAGTTTCCTTCACCGCCTGCTTGATGTACCGTCGGTACTCCTTGTCGATCGTCTCCAGGCTCTCCTTCAGGACGGCCTCGATCTGCTCCAGCTTGTCCGCGCGCTTGACGAGCGCGCGCTCCTCGTTCTTGAGCTGCTTCAAGCCCTCCTTGGACTTGACAATCAGCTCAACAACGGTTACGAGCCTGCGCAAGTCGCTGGAGTTAGCCATCGGCCTATCCTACCCTCTCGGCCGCTTGTTGTCCCGGCTTGCTTCGCGCTGGGTGCTGGGTGCGCTCTTGCAGTGCCTCGATAGCGTCGAGCGCGACGAGGTCGAGGTAGAAGTAGGGTGTGGGTCGTTTCATGTGCTCCTCCACCGGCCGCCGCGTCTGCTCTGCGAAAGCTAGCCGATGGAACACCCAGTTCACGCCGAGGTCCGCAGCTCGGGACACCTCGGTGGCGGGGCTTGTCGCGGGACCTACTCGGTCTCGGACAAGGTACCGAGCAAAGGGATGAAGCGGTTCCCCTCGATCACCTTCCACAGAGCCAGGTACATCTCGCCGTAGTTGCCCTGGTACGCCTTGGCGAATGTCAGGCCCTCCTTGAGCCGTGCACCGTCTCGGTAGGTGTGGGACAGGACGCGCTTCGTCAGGTCCGCCACCGCCTTGCCGGACAGCGACCGAAGGGCTCCGACGGCGCCTGCGAGGTCCAGGCTCCCCAGCACGCTCTCCAGCTCGTCCTCCTCAGACCCACCAGCTCGGACAGCGGTCTTGACGACGTCCTGGACGCCGCCGAGAGCCTTGAGGAGGGGCTCGCCGAGAACGCTGATCAGCTCGAAGCTCAGTTCGAGCCCGATGTCGGCGGGGTGGAGATGGGCGGTGTAGGTGTGGGCGACGCCAGCGGCGTCGTTCAGCTCAAACTCGATCTTGTGATCCACAGGTGGCTCCGGGGGCTGTGGGTTAGCTCAGGCTAGAGGTTCTCCGCCATGTTCATGCCGTAGTTCACGAACGCCATGCGGAACTCGACCGTACCGCTCTGCTGCCCAAAGTCAGCCAGGGGCTTGTTCAGGAAGAAGACGTTGGGTGCGACGATGAACGACCCGTTGATGGGGTCCGCTGCCTCACCTGAGAGGTCCGGGTGGGCGTTGCCGAGCCGGAGGTCGGACTCGGCCGACTTGCGGATCTCGTTCAGCGTCTGAGCCCCTGCGGAGGCTGCGCGGAACGTCGCCGTGACGATCGCGACGCGGCTGGCGTTGTACTCGAAGGTGCCACCGCCGTCCATGCCCTCGATGTACTCGGAGGTCCCCTCTTGCTCGATGGTAATGCCCTCGTTGGCGAAACCGTCGAGAAGGGTACCGTCGATGACGAGGACGATAGCTTCGGGATTGTAGGTGCTCGGGGTCTGAACAGGCATGCTAGCTCCGGGCTACGAGACGACTTCGGTCGTCGCGAGGTAGGCCTCAAAGGTGAAGGTGACCGCGGAGATGCCGACCTGGGCCTCCACATCCACCCGAAGGCGCCGGGCGGTGCGGTCCGCGTCCGTGATGGTCGGGTAGGTCACGACGACCTGGCCGGGCGTGAAGTGACCGACGTTCTCGCCGGTGGCCAGAACATCCCGGAAGGAGGCACCGACCTGACGCTGGCCGGCGGCCGACACCAGGACCTTGCGGTTGGCCTGGTGCTCGCGCTGGATGAGCGTCTGGATGCGCTCTTCGATGCGCGCCTTCAGCCAGGCTGCCGTCAGGTTCTCGTACACCGGACGGCCGTCGAAGCTCACCATCGGGTGCAGCCACGTGTCCGTGCTGCCCCAGGTTCCGAGGACGCCGAAGTTGTTGCTGATGGCGTTGGTGCGCTCCGTCGCGGTCAGGAAGGTCGCGTAGTCCCCCACACCCTTCAGATCCCCCTCGCCGGGGTTGCTGTAAAGGTCCGGGTCGGGCGTGAGCCACTGAACCATCGCCGCGACGTCCTCCCAATCCGAGTCGGTGTCGTGAAGACAGCCGCCCACCTGCGTGTACTCCTCCATGTCCGCCATCGCCGTAGGGAACGTGTCCGCCGCGGCAGTGATCTCCGCATCCGAACTCTGGAGGTAGAGGAAGTGGTCGGTGGCCTCGATGGTGACGCCGAGCGCCTCCTGCGTCGCACCGGTGCGGCTGTCCATGCAGAAGCCGTAGAGGTCGCCCTGGACGCCCGCCTCGTCGAGGAGGAGGTTGTAGGCGGAGGTGTAGGTCTCGGCGCCCCCCGTGTCCACGCGGCAGACGCGGAACTTTGAGGGTGCGGGGTCCAGCGTGAAGGCGGTCGTGCACGCGGCCATGACCTCGGCGCTGATGTAGCCCGCGTCACGGGCCGTCTGGGCCTCATCAACGTCAGCGAAGTCGATGTAGCGGTCGCCATCCAGCCCGTTGCCAGTACCCTGGGCCTCGTCGACCATCAGCGTGACGGTGCCGAATCCGGCGCCGGGCGTCGCCAACGCCTGGAGGGTGACGTTGACGGTGACGTTCGAGACATGCGAAGAGGAGGCCATGTGGTGTCTTCCTTAGACCGTGGTATCCACGACGATGTTCACAACGAGCGGATCCGTCTCTGGGTCAAGCTCGTACAGCGTTGCGTCCACTTCAGCCGTATCCGCGGCAGGCGCATTCGCCAGGGCGATTGTACCCGAAGTCACGCGGTATGTGTAGGGGAACTCTAGCACAAAGTGAGGCTCCAGGTTGGCGTTCTCCATCCTGGGTACCTGGCGAATGCCCGAGGTGGGGGCCAGTACGGTGATGCCCGCCTCATGGTTGAGGAGCTGGGCGTCGGGGTGCTTGAGCGACCAGGTGAGGTTCTGGAGCCACACGTCAGTGCCGGCGCCGTAGCCGTGGATCTGCACCGTGCCGCTCCGGACACCGCGGATCTCGATGGCGACGTTGTCGTCATCGTCCAGGCTGTGGATGACCTCGTCGTGTTGATCTACGAGCCCGTGGCTGCTCTGGTAGAGCACGATGTACTCGTCCGAGGGTCGGCCTCCGCCGTCGTAGGCGGGGATGACCTTGTCGGTCGCCAGAGTCGACCCCAGGTCGGCGTAGGTCCGCACCCAGGTGTGGAGGGCCTCGTAGGTGGTGTCGCGGGTGCTCATGCCTGGAGGCCGATCTCAACCCGCTTCACGAGGGTCTCGTAGTGGGGGAGCACCGACCGAACCTTTACCTGCTCGACCACGAGGTAAGTCTTGTCGTCGATGGTGATGACGTCCCCAGGCACACCCGCGGTCTCGTCCTCCACCTGCAACGCGGTGATGGTGTCCACGTACCAGGCGTCCCGGGTCTTGTGGCCCTCCATCACCTTCTCCAGGCGCCAGCCCGAAGGCCGCTGCACCGAGGCACGAATGGTGAACGTGGAGTCCACAGCCGGCGTCGAGGCCCGCCCGTAGGCGTCTCGGGTCTGGGCACTGTAGCGGTCGACGCTGAGGGTGTCGGAAAACAGCACCTAGCCGCCCACCTTCGCGAATCGCCCGAGCTTGTCCTTGAGGAAGGCCGTCCCCGACTTGCCACGCTGAGGCTTGAAGTCCACGTCCACGAAGCCCTCCAGGGCTTTGAGGAGCTGGCCGGTCTCCTTCCAGGCGATGTCGTGATCCTTTCGCTCGATGGTCCGGGGGTGCAGCGGCACGCTGCCCGCCTCGCCGAACACCTGGGATCGCTGCACCGCCTTGACGTCCTGCACCATCATCTCAGCCACCACCTGGAGCGCGGAGCGGAGAGCGGCCTCTGACCCACCCTTGCGTCGGTACGAGGCGAAAGCCGCCTCGACCATGTCGAGGTACTTGTCCTTGTTCTCGTCCATAGCGGGCGTGAAGATGGGACGTGCGGGAATGTTCCTGTCCGCGTCCCCGAACTCGTTGATCATCATGAGACTGGCGGTGGTGTGCGGGGGGTCCTTCTTGGCCGCTCGGGGACCCTCGTGCTCCTCGTCCCGAACACCGGTGGCGACCGTGGCCCCTGCGAAGCCCTCGATAGCTGCGATGGCTCGGTCGAAGCCCTCCCAGTCGCCGCTCATCTCGAAGGTGACAGGCACGGCTAGGTCCGGGACGGGGTGATGATCGCAGGCCCTCGGGTGTAGCTCCGAAGGCGCAGAAGCTCCAGCCCGTATCGGGTCTGCTGGAGGCCGGCGTCACCGGTGCCTCCGCTACCGCTCGGGGCGTTGAACCGGATGGACCAGTTCCGGGCCCGCTTCTCAGCCACGGAGCCGCCCGCTGAGGCGCCCCCGGCGTCCGCGCTACCCGGGCCCATGCTGTACTTGTGCGCGGCCAGGAGGGCGACCGCCTGGACGTACAGGTTGCCCCACCGGGTGGTGTTCACCTCGACGACAGCCAGGGCGATCCACGCCTCCAACGTGGCGTAGGGGTCACCCTCCGCCAGAGGCGTCACGAACGCAGGGTCCCCCGCAACGAGGGTCTGCATCGTGGAGAGGAACGCCGAGGCTGCCATGAGGGGCTCCTAGTAGGCCTTGGAGACGGTGAGTTCGCCGTTGTCGATCATGCTCGCGATGGCCGCCTGGTGGTGGTCGCAGATGCGGTCCCACTTGACGACCGAGAAGCGGAGCACCGGGCTGGGGTTGTCTTCGCGGCCACGGTCCGCGGGGTCGCCCCACTCGAAGCTCTCGTAGCGCTCCGCGCCTTTGGCGCCATCCGCGATGACCTCCTTGGGGATCTCCAAGGTGATGGGTCCGCGACTCCGATTCTCGACGACGATGCTTCCGGTCTTCATTTGGTGGCTCCGACCGCCAACAGTGGCGGGCACCCTACTCTACAACGAGAAACGCCCCGGGCGCAAGGCCCGAGGCGTTCTCGCAGGTGCGGAGCCACTCGCACGCCGCGTGAGTTAGCGGCGAGGGCTAGGTGCCCTAGTAGTCGACCGTGGCCCAGATGAGCGCGGAGCGGAGGACGTCGGGCATCCGAGTACCGCCGAAGCTCTGGTAGGCCGCCTGGCTTCGGGTGAAGCCGTAGTTGGTCGTCTGGACCGGCATCATGGTGAAGCCGACCGGGGACACGATCTGCGGACCCTTGGTGCCCTTGGGCACGATGAGGACGCCGTCCTCGCCGCCGGGGCCGCGACCCTGGAGGTGAGGGGCCTCTTCGATCGAGCTGATCGAGGGCTGACCGGCCAGGAACCGCTCCTTGAGCGTCTTCTGGCTGTCCGGGTGCTCCTGCTGGGCCATCAGGCGGTGCAGGCGCGGCGAGCAGATGAACCGGAGGTTCGCGCTCATGCCCGGGTTGCGGTCCAGGATCTCGTTGACCATGTTGTTGAGCGCGTCCAGGGCCGTCTGGAAGTCGGCCGCGGTCGTGATCGACTCGAAGGTCGTGGAGATCAGCCGCTTGCGCAGCCAGGGGTAGTTGAGGATGCCGTTGATCTTGTGAGCCGCGGAGCCGTTCCAGGCCAACTGCTCGTCGAACTCGGCCATCGCCTCGCGCATCTCGCGCATCTTCTCGGCGGCCTCGGCGATGCCCGCGAAGGCGTCGCTCTGGGCGCTGAAGAAGTCCATCTCCATGCCGATGACTGCGTGCTTGACGAACGCGGTCTCCTCGTCACGGCCGATGCCCACCAGGGGGACCTCCATGCCGGCACGGTAGAACTTGGCCTCACCCGAGCCCTCGATCCGGCGGATCGTGTAGCTCTTGGCGCCGGCCGGGACCCGGCGGTCCGCGGCGAAGAGCCGACGAGCCGAGAAGATCGGCCCCTCCTCGCGCATCACCTCGGCGTAGATGTACTCCAGCTCGCGAGCCAGGGCGATGGTCGCCGAGGGGTTCGCGGCGTCGATACGGTCCGAGCCGATGTTCAGGCTGGCGTCGTCCAGGCGGACGTCGTCGGCAACACCGGCACGGGCCTTGATGACTTGCCGGAGCGCGGCGTCCATCTTGGAGACGCCCTCGGCACCGAGGTACCTCTCGGCGGCGCAATGCGCCATGTTGCGGAGACCGAGGAAGCTCAGACCGCCCGCGTTGTCCATGCGGCTGAGGCTGGCGACCGACCGGACATCCGCAACGCCGCGGAGGTCCTTCTCGGCCTCAACGAGGTCGCGCCCGGCACGGAGTGCCTCGGCGGACTTGACGGGATCGATGAATTCCATGGAAGATGTCCTGTTCTTGGGGGTCTGGGCCTACTTGAGGCGGAGCAGAGCGATGGTCTCGTTGTCCAGGGAGCGGCCCGCCTTGATCCACTCCGCCTTGGACAGCGGCAGCGGAACACGGTCAGTGCCGGCAGCGTTGTAGAACAGGCCTTCGCCGGTCGAGAGGTCAACCCAGACCTGGTCACCGCGGGAGACGCTGTCGTCGTTCTCCACCCAGACCTCGCCGCGCTCGGCGACGAGCATCGTGGCGTTGGCCGAGTAGGACCCGACGGTGTCGTTGTCGAAGTCCAGCGAGGCCTCTTCGTCGCTGACCCGGAGGGCGACGCCCGCCCAGGCACGCAGGAGGCTGGTGCTGAAGCTCTTGTTGGAAGTGACGGTGTGCGCCAGGGCTTCGTCCGTCCAGACCGTCGAGCTGAACTCGACGCCCTCGATGTCGGCCGTGAAGATCAGGGTGGTGTCCGTGTTGGTCACGACCACGTAGTCGTCCAGGCCCAGGTCCGCGAGGGCCTGGTTGAGCGCGGCGTCCAGGAGGTCGATGTCGTCCGCGACCGTGCCGGTTGCCGTGACGGTGACCGCGACAGCATCGTCCAGACCCTTGACCTGGACGGTGGCGCCGAAGAGGGACGCAGCAGCGGCCTCCGCAGGCGTCCAGGTGTCGACCTGAGCGGTGAAGGCGCCGGTCTCGGCCAGCGAGGCCGACTCCAGCGTGTCCTCGACGTCGGTGACCGACCCCGTGGGGTAGCCCGCGCTCACCAGAGCCCGACCGAACTCGACCGCGTCGGCGTCAGCCGCGGAGGTCGTGGTCGCCGTGGTCAGCTTGGCGTCCGAGTCGGTCAGCGTGAAGGTGTAGCCCGGGAGGCGTCCCGTCAGCGTCACCGTGTCGGTGGCCGCCGAAGCGGTCACGAAGCCGTAGATGGCACCGAGGTCGTTGATGAACGCCTCCAGTGCCGAGGCCACGCCGTCCTCGTCGGTGTCGCTGTCCTCGGTGTAGGTGTACTCGACACCGTTGAACGAGAACACGTAGTCGGCAGCCGCGGAGTACGAGTCGACCACGATGGTCGAAATCTGGGCCGCCTGCGGGTCCAGGTTCACGTAGTTCCGGTCGAGCTTGTCGACCTCGGAGTGACGCTGGCCGATGTACGCCTGGAGCTTGCGGTCTCGGACCGTGAGCTGGTGGACCTTCGGGGAAGCGGTGGGACGGGTCATTTGGCTGTCTCCAGTTCAGGTTCCGCTACTTGCGGACGTTCCGGGAATCGTAGCGGTTCAGGAGGTTGGTGAGTCCGGGCATCGTCTCGGGCTTGCCGTCGAAACGGAACGCCTCGACGTCGTCAGCACCCTCACCATCATCGTTGCTCTCGTCGTCGCCGTCCTGGCGCTGCTCGGGAGCCTTGTAGCCAGCCTTGAAGGTGGCCCAGGTGAACTTGACCGCGGCAGCCGCGTCGATGCCGTCCACGTGCGGGACCTCGACGTCAGCCGCCTCCAGGATCGCAGCCTTCAGCTCGTCGTTGTCGAGCTTGACCGTCTCCTCGGCGTCGAGCCCCTGCTCGTTCGCCATCGAATCCAGCGTGGTACGCTCGGTACGCTCGTCGATCGCAGCGGCCTTCACGTCTTCGTCGCTCGGGAGCGCGTCGTACTTGGCAGCCTTGACGAGGAGTTCCGAACCCTCCTGAACCAGGCGCTCGGCATCGGTCTTGTCGAATCCGTACTCGACCAGGGCCTCGATGGCGTCCATCTTCACGTCCTTCTTGTCTTCGATGACTTCGTCAGTGACTTCAGCCGCGCCGTCCATCCGAAGGTGGGCGGAGGCACCGCCGCGCCCCTGATCGACAAGGGCGAGGTGATTGTACACCCTATTCACCTGAATTGCATCGTACTTTCCGAAAATCGGATGCTCGCCGCTCTCCCACCGGATGTCGCACCGGTAGCCGGGACTCAGCTCGCGCTTGCCCGCCTCGACATCGTCGATGGCGTCCTGATGTTGGATCGTCATCGTGAACCGGGGCCGCCCGTCGTCGGAGACCTCCACGACCTCGCCCGTGCTGCCCACTGCGAGGTCCTGCACGTTCTCGCGCGTCACCATGTCTGGGTAGGCGTGAGGGTCCGGGTGGTTGTTCGTGATGGGCTTCAGGCGGAGCGTGTCCAGGCTTGATCGCGAGCTGAGGGTGTCTTCCGGCACCAGCTCGCGGCGCTTCGAGCCGTCCTGGTTCTGGTAGACGTAGATCCCCGGACGCGCGATGTAGCCGTCGAGTACGAGGTAGCCCTCGTCGGTGCGCTTCGCGGGGCGAAGCTCGCCGCGGTCGAAACGGAAGACGTTTTTGCTGGTCTTGGGCACGATGGGCTCGATTCTACCCGGTCACCGGAGGCCGCGTCAACACTAGTCCGCGTTCTTGCCGAGGAGCGTGCCCTCTGCGGGCTCGGCGGGCTCGACCTCGTCCACGAGGGTTGGGTCGATGGTGAACGCCTCGCCGAGACCCCCCATGAACGCCTCCACTTGCTCCCTCGGCAGGTTCGTGGTGGCGATGATGTACTCCGTGATGTTCAGGTTCGGCAACCGCTCTGCGGCGGCCTGGAGCATCAGCTCCATGCCGGCCTGGATCTGCGTGCCGTCCAGTGCCCGGCTCGGGTCACCAGGGACAGGGGTGCCCTGCGGTATGGGCCGGATACCGGTGTCGCCGTCCTTGCCGAAGCGGCTCTCCCGAATGTGCTCGGGCGGGAGGATGCCCTCCTGTCGGTAGATGCGGTCGGTTCGGGCGTTGATCTCCCGGACCTCTGCCCGCTCCTTCTCCGTCAGGGTGCCGAGCGGTCGGAAGGTGATCGTCCAGGTCCCCTCGAAGCCGAACACCGCCGCGTACACCGCGTAGATCTTCAGGAGCACCGGCTTGAGGTGGGTGACCTGAACCTGCGACACCTCGCGGTCCCAGGCTCGCCGCCCTGCCTCCCCGTCAGTGTTCAGGCCGCCAGGTGTCGCGCCGAAGCCGACCACCTCCGGCATGCCCGTCACCGCGGCCCAAGTGCTCTTGGCTGCACCCTTGAGGTCCTTAGCCCCGGTGGTCACCGCGGCGCGGCTCTGGTACTCGTCGTCCTCGGCCAGCATGATGACGTTCAGGAGGCCCTTCGCGGCCGTCAGGGCCCGCAGGCGCTCCCGGAACACCTCGCTCAAGGTCGAGGCCTCCACGCCCTCCAGGCCGCCGATCTTAATGACGTCCTGCTTCATCTCCTGAGCCAGCACCGCGAGGCCCTGGTCCGTCTGGCGCATGTCCTTCAGCGGATCCCAGGTCGAGTCGAGGTAGCTGTCGTCCTTGCCGCCGTTCAAGTGCCGGAGACGCTCACCCAGCTCGCGGCCGGGGATGTACAGGCACCGGCTGTGGTGCACCTTCCGCAACCGGTTGTTCGCATCTCCTGCCTTGCTGGTGACGATGCCGCTCACTGCGGGGTTGATTTCCCACATTTTCGGCTTTCGCCAGTTCGGGTCCCGGTAGTCCGTCTCGTACTCCGCGACCTCGAACTCCTGCGTGTCGAAGACGTGAAGGGCCTTCACCTCAGACACCTTGCTCATGTCCAGAGGGAGGTGTAGGGAGCGCTTGTCGTCCGTCACGATGAGCACCAGGCTGGCGCCGTCCTTGAGGGCCACCTTGAAGGCCCGGCGGATGGTGTCCGCGACACCGTCCTCGACCCCCTTGAAGGCCTCCACGGTGTCCAGGCCGCTCTTGATGTCCCACCCGGTGAGCGTGGCCTCGTTCGCCAACCGCTCGAACCACTTGACGACGTAGCCGTCGTAGCGACCGAGGACGTCCTTCTCCGTGTCGTCCAGGGGCATCCGCGACGTGTCGACAGCGACCTGGTTGCCCTTGTCGGCACTGCCGCCGAGGCCCGTCATCACGTTCACCACGCTGTCCGCGCGCTTGAACAACTCGCCAACCGCTCGATCAATCACGCTCATGGGAACTACGCCTCGTACCAGTCGCCCTGTTCCCAGCAACCCCACAGCACAACGGCAGGGCACGGTCCCAGGGGGGTGATGAACGACCACATTACCAGATGACTGTACTCCGCGGTAGTGCTGAAAGCCTGGCCGGCAACCGGAACGTTGGCGATGAGGATGTCCGGATCCGCGGTCGGGAAGGTGCAATCCGGGGGGAGTTCGTCATCCACACGAACAGTGTACCCTCCCCGGACAGTGACCACCACCTAGATCAACCAGAGGAGGAGCTGGAGGGCCAACACCGAGCTGCTGACGAGCCCCCCGACGACGTTGATGCTGATGCCCAGGTTCACCATGCGCACCGCGTCGTGGTGGTCCCGGTCGATCCAGAAGCCGCCCATGGCCCCCAGGAGCAACACCGCCAGCACCACACCCGCCGAGGCGATGCTGCTCACCGCCCAGCCGAAGCACCAGGTGTTGATGGCCACCAGGGCGATGTGGCACGCACCCACGATCCCCAGAATCCCCAGGTGCTTCATGAACATCTCGTCGTAGTCATCCATTCAAGGTCTCCAGTAGCGTTCGGGGAGCAGAATCACCGCAGCCCCGATGAGTAGCAGCGTGGTGAGGTCGCGCAGGTTCACAACATCTCCCCATGTTCAAATCGACCATGTTTTTGTGTCGACCTGATTACCTTCCCACGTAATCACGTGCCCGTCAAGTGCGCCTACAGGAAACCGGGGATTCGCACCCCTCGCCGGGCGTCGTCGGCCAGCTTCTTGAGGGCTGCCCACCGCTTCTTCTCTCGGTCCCTGGGGTCCTCCGCGGGCGTGTTCTCCGTCCAGTAGATGCATCCCATGGACACCGCGTCGACCTGGTCGTCTCGTCGCCCCCCGGGGAACCGCGAGCACTCCATGACGAAGGGGTCGATCCACGACGTGTGTCGGTTCGCCTCGGTGCCCCGGATGAGGGGGTTGCCTGCGGGGAGCCAGACGTTCCCTCGACGCGCCAGGGAGGCGAAGACGCCCGCTCGGACCGTCTTGCTACCGCGGGGGTCGTAGGGCTCGATGCCTGTGATCTGGTTGCTCAGGCGGTTGATGAGTGCTGCACCGTTTGCCTTCTCCTCGATGAGGATCGTGCGCACCCGAGGCCACTTCTTCTTCATCGCGAGGATCGCCTCCTCCGTCTCCGTGAAGCTCATCCGCTCGGCCACCATGTCCAACACGAACAGCCAGCCCCGAGCCTGAGCCTCCCAAGGCCTGCCCATCACGCACACCGCCACGTTCGACGCGGTGGCGCTCTTCGACCCGAAGGTCGCGTCCACCGTCATCAGAAGCTCCAGGTCCTTCAGCGGCTTCCCGTCGGGCGCCGCGATGCCCGCTGTGCCGGCCGCCACAAGGAACGGGTCGTCTGGGTACCTGCGTGCGCGCGTAAGGGCCTCGTTCAACATGCCACCCTTGCCGGGCAACGGGTTCTGCTGGTGCTGGGCGTTGAACTGCTCGTGCCCCAGCTCGTCCTCCTCGATGGCCGTGAGCACCGACTCCGGGAACATCGTGAGGAACAGCGGCGCACCGATGACGTCGTCCGGCTGGGGCGCGTGCGTGCCCGACCGGGCACCGATGTACCCGGTGTAGGGGTTGTCGTCGGGCACGTCGGCGCCCGATCGCATGGCGGTGTAGGCGGCGTGCCTGGGGTCGAGGTCCATGTTCGGCGCTTCGTCCGGCTGGAGGTCCTCGTCCGGGACGTAGCGGGAGCGGAAGCTCACCGTCCGCCAGCCCTTCCGGGTCATCGCGCCCGCCGGGTCGTTGATGTGGAGCCGCTGCATGATGATGACGCAGTAGTGCCGGCCTGGCCGCTTGTCGTTGAGCCTTGACATTAGCGTTTTGTCAATGACGTCTGTCACCGCCTCGCACCGCTCGGCTACCCGCTCGTGGTCCACCTGGCCGTGCTCCAAGACGTCCTTCACGTCGACCGGGTCGTCGAGGGTCCAGCCGTAGCCGCGCTCACCGATGATGCGGGAGCCGATCGCCTTCGCCTCCCGGTAGCCGCCCACGGTGGTGCCGAAGCTCGCCTTCGCGTCCTTCTTCGTGTCGATCTGCCAACCCTTCACGCGAGCCGCGAGGTTGATGTACGCACCGAGGGTGGCCCGCTTGACGTGGGACTTGATCTGCTTCGTCCGTGGCTGGGGTACGCCGTCCTCCGGCTCCGCGGTCAGACGAGGCTCCAAGTCCAGCCACCTCCGCTTCCGGTTCATGTACTCCCGCGAAATGAGACCCTTGTACCAGGATGAGTCCAGAATCGTCCGCATCTTCATCGAGTCGCGGGTCGCCAACGTGTCGGAACCCGCAATGCTGAGAAGACGGTGCCCCGGCTCGTGCAACCACACCCAGCTCGGCCAGAACACGCTCACCATCAGGGACTTCATGTGCCCGGGTGGAATGTTGATGACCAGCTTGCTGTTCCGCCACAGTGGCTCGGGTCGGTAGGCCTCCGGTACCCAGGCCCGCCAGGTCTCCTCCACCAACGCCACGCCCCCCGCGGGTACGGCGGACTGGGTGGTGCTATGTGCTCGGGCTTCGTCCGCGGTCGCGTAGGCGTGTCCCGGCCGGTGGCCCTCGTGCGGCTCCTCGGGGGCCCAGCCGAGCGGGGGCTCGGTTGCCCTCACCCCCGGGTAGACGAGCTGCAACTCCGAGGCCAAGGCGTCAATGTGCCAGTTCTCGTTCAGGTCTACGCCAGGCTCGACAAGCTGCCAGGCAAGACGCACAAAACGACCCAGACTGTCCAAGGCCCACTGCTGCCTCGCGGCAGCCTGGAGGACCTGTTTCTCCCGGGTACTCAGGTTCCCGGGCACCAGGTTATCAGGGCGCACACCCGAGATCGCAACCGTGTGGGACACGCTCGACGCCGGCTGGGCCGTTCGCGTGCTAGCCACCCGAGGCGGGTTGCGGAACCCTGGAGGTAGCACGCCGGCCCGTGAGGGCTGGAGGGTGGTCGTCGGAGCGGTCGAGGCGGCAGAGGTGGCAGAGGCGGCAGAGGCGGTCGAGGCGGCAGTGCGGTCAGAGTGGCTCATTCGTGGAGGGTACCACGAGTTGCTCAAGGCGCGAGCGGCTTGGTAGGGTGCGGTGGGGTGCTAGTTCCGTGTTCGTTACTAAAACACGGCTTTAGTTAAGTGTCGGCTAGGTAGGGGTGTCGGGCTGGTTGGCTGGTGGGCTGGCGCAGTGTAGTGACAGTGTAGGGACAACGTGGGATATCCCTATGTTGAACTTTCATTTTCAAAATTTTGATTTAGGGGTTGGGCGGAGCGCCCTACCGGGCCCCGGGGTGCCCGGGTCCGATAGGGTCCTGCTAGACGTAGCTGGCGCTACCGTGCCAGGTGTGGGCGGCGTAACCCTGGATGTAGCAGCGGTCAACCAGGGAGGCGGGGCTTCGCCCGGGGTCCGTGCGCGCGGGGGTGTAGTCATCCCGCGACACTGTGCACACACCGTAGATGGCTCGCCCCGCGTCGTGGAACAGCACGTCGCCCGACTCCAACTCCACCCATCGGAGCGCGTGCGTCTGACCGTGCGCGCCTCGCATGCACCCGAGCCGTCGAATGGTGCCCGCAAGGGGCGTGGTTGCGTAGTAGTTGAGGTCTCGGACGGGGTAATCGGTGCTCATGTTATTCCCTTTCAGTGTGGGGCATCGCCCCGGTGGAGTACCCATTATACACGGCACGGGCCCGGTAGGTGGTTAGCCTACCGGGCCGTGTTGTGCCCTGGTGGGGTCCTGCGAGTTGGCACGCTTCGTGCTAGAGCAAGCCCTTACCCAGGTCCACGGTGATGAGGTAGACCTGGATATTGACCAGCGTATCGAACGGCGTGCCGTTGCGCCGGTTCGGACTCGCCAAGGAGCGGCAGGCGTCCTCCTCGCAGTCGTGCAGGCGTTCGTCCGTGTAGGTGTCACCCGTCTCCAGGTCGCGGTGGGTGGAGATGCTGAGGTAGCGGCTAATGGTACTCATGAGTCGAGCCTTTCAGTGTGGGGGCAGTGCCCCCGTGGAGTACCCATTATACACAGCACGGGCCCGGCAGGTGGTTAGCCTACCGGGCCCTTATGTGTCCGGTCGATTCGAGCCGGGGACGGTCAGGCCTGCCTCCAGATGTTGCCGCACTCCCCCCGACAGAGGACCTCATCGAGTACTACCTCGACTGTCCCGTTCCGGCACAGCGGGCACTCCTCCCATGCGCCCCACACGCCGGCCTCCGCACAATCCACACACTCGTCCTCCCAGCGTCCGTGCCCCAGGGCCTTGACCTTCCCACACACACTACACTCGTCCTCCTCCTCATCGTAAGCGTCCGGTCCGGGGTCGATGTCTTGGTAGTCGCTCATGGTCTCAAGCCTTTCAGTGTGGGGGCAGTGCCCCCGTGGAGTACCCATTATACACGGCACGGGCCCGATAGGTGGTTAGCCTATCGGGCCGATTTGTGCCCTGGTGGGGTCCTTGCTAGCGGCCCGGACCGGGCCGGTTAGTCCGCCACATATCTCCGCACCTTGCGGTGTAGTCCGCAATCGAGGCGCTACGCTCCTCATCACCGGCCCCGAAGTAGTGTCCATTGTAGACGTCGACTCCGTGACGGTCGTGGTGGCCCTCCCACGTCCCAAAGCCCTTCGGAGTTTCGCCACGACACACAAACTCAACGCGGGTGCTGCTGACCTCGGTTCGCAGCGATGTCAGTCGGAATCCCAGGCCGGCGAAATGTGCGGCGACCCCATCGCGGATTACCTTTCGGTAGTCGTTGCTCATGGTCTCTAGCCTTTCAGTGTGGGGGCAGTGCCCCCGTGGAGTACCCATTATACACGGCACGGGCCCGATAGGTGGTTAGCCTATCGGCGGTCCCGGAATCCCCCGCCACTGTAGGTCACGTGGTCGCACCGTGCGTCATTCCAGCCGTCTTTGAAGTTATCTCGGATGTCCACGTCCGGGCTATCGAGATACGGATGTTCCGGCATGCTCGGCAGAGTCTCCCCGGGTCCGGGGGGCGTAAACGCGTCACCCCCCGCGCGGTAGGCTTCCACGTAGGGGCAAGGGTTGTTAGTCGGGGTGCTCATGGGTCAGACCTTTCAGTGTGGGGGCAGTGCCCCCGTGGAGTACCCATTATACACAGCACGGGCCCGGCAGGTGGTTAGCCTACCGGGCCCTTATGTGCCCGGTCCTACCAGCGGCCCGGACCGGGACCGGCGGAGAAGCGCCACGCGGTGCCGTTCGTGTCCTCGAACGACGTGAAGGACCCCGCGCCCGCGTCCGCCGGCCCGTGGCTCCCCAGGGGCACCCACCCGCGCCCACTCCCGTCAGTGTAGACCAGCGCCGCAGCGGTGCCCGGAACGTGACTGTAGATGCACTGCTGACCCGCGGCCCGGCCTGCGACCTTTGCAGCTTCCACAGTCCAGTCACCGTCTACAAGGACAAGTACTGGCTCCGACGTGCCATGCCAGACGCCCACACCACGGAGAGCGCAGGGGGGCAGGTTGCCTCCCAGGGTTCCCAGGGCCTGCAATGCGTCCGCCGCTCGTTCGTTCGGGGTGCGGGTGTCATCGGGGCGGTCCGGGTTCGGGCCGAGGCCAACCACGCAAACCGGGAAGTATCGTCCATGGGTAATCGACCGCGCGGCGGACGGGCCGGGGGCAGCAGTGGTAGCAGGTGTGATCATATCAGGGCCTTTCTTTTGCGTCGCAACGTGCGACTAAGGGAACTCTAGCAGGTCCTCTAGCCTTGTACCGGGCACCGTTTCGCCCGGTCGGTTGGCACGCTACGCTCCAAAATCGTCCGCCTGTGCGTTGCGAGTATCGATACCGTGCTCCGCCAGTACCAGTGCACGGTCCCTGGGGTTGAGGTTAGCGGCGGCAGCGTCATACTCGCGCTGCGCCTTGCGCAAGGTTTCCCAGGCGCGAGTCATCCTATCGCAGGCGTTGACATAACGCCGAGTCCGGGTTTCTTGTGTGCTTTTGCTCATCGGATTGACCTTTCTTTTGCGTCGCAACGTGCGACTAAGGGAACTCTAGCAGGTCCTCTAGCCTTGTACCGGGCCGAATTGTGCCCGGTTGGTTGGCATGCTACTTGCGACGCGCGCTCGGCTTCCTGCTACCGCTCCACCTTGCCGGGGGCGGGTCACCTTCGCCGGGCCAAACAATGCGCTCGATTGCACCCATCGTGCCATGTAAGGCCAACCCTACACAAATCAGGCCGGCAAGCTGCCCTAGCGTTAAACCCACCGGGGAGACCGCCCGCCCACCGCCATTAGGGCCGCGGGCGCGAGGACCATACACCCCAGGGCCAGCGGCGCCGAACCAACGGCGCTAAGGGCGAGCAAGGGGACCGCCAGGGCCGGCGCTGAGGCTGCGAGGACCGCCAGGGCGAGTCCGGCCCGCTTGACACCGGCCGATGCGTCAGGGCGGGGCTGAGGGGCCTTGCTGGCGGTCCTAGCCTTGCGAGCCTCGCGCCATGCATCTCGGGAACGCCTCACGTTATCGTGGCGCAACCACGTAGGGGGTACGATGGAGGTGACAAGGGCGGTGGTGCGGTCCATGCGATGGGTCCTTTCTACTGGTGATGCGAGCCTAGCGGTCCGGTGTAGCGCGCGACCGGGCCGTTTTATGCCCGGTCGCGCGGTACACTACCCCAGGGCGTCGAGCGCCTCGCGCATCGAGTAGAGCGCGTTTTCGAGTTCCGTCCGGGCGTCGTCGAGGTGGCTTTCGGCGTCGCTCGTGTCCGGCCGGTCGACCGCGGTTTCCACGGCTCCGACGATATCGTCGGGGTACTCAATGCCCTCGTCCACAAATCCCTCGATGGTCTCGTAAGCATCCAAAACCTCGCCGATGGGCCCGAGAATGTCGCGGATGTTACGAACCTGCTGCGGTTTCGGGCCGTCGGGGGACAACTCGTAGCTGTCGATGATGCGGTCCAGCACCGTGATATCGATGCTGCGGAAAAGGTCGATTGCGCGGGAAATATCCATGATATGTGCCTTTCATCGCCGGTTTTGTCCGGCCAACGACTAGAAACTAGCACGGTGATTCAGGGTGTCAACGGGCGACGATTCACCCCTGCGGTTGGCACGGTCCCTGCAACGCGCCGGGCGGGTCATCTCAGGCCAAAAAGGCTAGACGTCTCGCCTTTCCATTTGTAACAGTCCGTACAGGGTTTGTCGAGGTTTTGCCGAGGGTTTGTGCAGGGTTGTTCGGCATTTGTTCGGCCCGGTGCAGACTATTCTGCATTAGGTGACCCCTTGCAGACACCGTGCCAACTTAACCGGCCCTCTTTCGCCCGGAGTTAATACCCTTAACGGGATGCCACCTAAGTATGCGGAATTACTACGCTTTTATTTGTTTTTGTTCCACGTATCCTAGGGTCCCTGGACCCCTAAAACGGCTCAGGGGGCGGCTCAGGTGCCTTAAACGAGGGCCGGGCACTTTTGCGCCCGATTCGCCCCCTAGACCACCCTGGCACGGCTTTTGCTTCAATAACTCGTGAAGGGACAGGTAAATCTACCCCCGAGTAGGTTTTAAGCACCGTCGATTTTCCTTGACAGCCGAGCACCACCTCTGTATCACGCGCGCGCTCGCGCACCCCGGCGCGTGCGCGGCCGCCGCGCGTGTGGCGGTAACCCTTTACCACCCTAACGGTAAATCACCCCATGAAAAGATTCCTCAGTGATTCCGCGGGGTTACCGAGGTTTCCGAAAAACCGTTTACCGTTACGGTGGTAAACACTTTCCGCAATGATTCCGGTTACTTAGCTCCACTTTTACCACTTTTAGGGGGTCCATAAGTCTGGCAGATTTGACCTCAGTGCAAATCGTTTCTACACAAATTCTTATTAACTATATAAAAACTTGTGTAATTCCGATTCACACTGAGGTCGTTTCTGACAGTGTGGTAGGGGGGTGGTATAGCGGTCAAAACCCACTTAACCCCGCGGAATCATTGCGGAAACCCTTTACCACCCTAGTGGTAAACGCTTTTTCGGAAACCCCCATAACCCCGCGGAATCACTGGGGAATCTTTTCATGGGGTGATTTACCGCTAGGGTTTCAAAACCACCGAGCAGCGCGCGCGGCAGGCGCACGCACGCGCTACCACCCCCAGCTACCTACCGTCAAGCCTTTTCTCGCGCCCTGGAATTTGTTGTTTTCCGATTTAGGCGTTGACAGCCGGTGCCCCGGTGCTAGTGTCCCCACACGGCTGGCGCACGGAGCGCCAGACCCACGAGAGGCACCCATGACCACCAACGCACGAGTCACCCGAGCCTGGGCGAACGGCATCCCCGCCGCCTCCGCCAGCCTCCGAACCGACGGGGACCGCCTGTTTAGCTACCAGCTCTGCATCGGACACACCGACGACGAGGGTCGCAAGGTGGTCCGCGCGTACACTGGGGGGTCGGGTCACTTCCGCTCCCAGACCACGAGCTGCCACGTGGGGCTGGCGCTCCGTGTTGCGGACCGGGCCGAAGTCCCCACCCCGAAGATGACGCGCTGACCTAGCAACAACCGTGCCAGGGTGACCGGGTGGAACGTCGCCCGGGTCACCCGGTGCCCCGGTGCTAGTGTCCCCACACGGCTGGCGCACGGAGCGCTAGACCCATGAAAGGCCCTGCTATGTACGACCCTTGCGATTCCCCCTACTGGGTGCCCGACGCTTTCGCCGCGGAGGCGGCACACGGCCCACTGCGCGATGACGGCTTGCCCGTGTGTGTGCGGTGGCACGGCCACTACTTCGAGACCCCAGACTTCGAGGACATCGAAGCGTGGTGCCTTCACGATGGGGGCGCGGATTCGCTCCTGGGCTTGTGGGTCGAGCCGGACGGTACCGACGAACACGGCGCCCCCGCGTGGCCGCGCGCCCTGGGCCTCATCTAGTGTGCCAGGGTGGCCGGGCACATTTTCGCCCGGGTCACCCTAGTACCAACCCGCTAGAGTTCTAACAGCGGTCGGGGGAACAAACCCACCGACCCCGAAAGGCACCCCATGACCGACCCCACCCCCCAGACCAGCCCCGCCATTCACACCCCCGAGGACGGGCCCGGCTGGGCCTGCGACGTCTACCTGGACACCACCCACGTGCTCGACGAAGCTTTCGACGTCGATGAGGACCTCGCGGAGGCTTTCGAGGCCTTCCGGGGCACCCCCGCATGCCCGGACGGGTCGTGGTTCGAGGACGGCGAGGCCTTCATGGAGACCACCGCCCGGACCGAGGGCGGCCAGCCCTACGTCCAGGTCGCCCGCGATAACACCTACAACGGCGAGCAGGACCTCTCAGAGCAATACGTCTGGGAGGTCTACACGCCCGAGGGCGAGGAGGACGACTGGCACTACAACCCCGAGGCGGTGGTCGTGGTCTACCTGCACCGCGGTGGCGACGTGCGCGGAAACTACGGTGCGCCGCAGTTCTTCCGACCGGCCGGCGAAGTTGTGGTGCCCACTTGGCAGGTTGTCGAGTGGCACGCCGAATCGGCGACCCGGGGGTGCCTGGACTTCACCGCGGAGGCCGAGGAAGCCAACGAGGAGCTGTGCGCCGGCTACAGCGGGCACCCCACCACCCACGCCGAATCGCTGGGCTTCAACATGAGCGACGGCCGGTGGGAGGGTGGCCGCTACACTACCCGCGGACCGAACGGTGGCTGGTACTACCTCACCCCCGGTGCGCCTTACTTCGGCTGAGTTTTGTAGCGCCCCGCTGGAGCCTTTGAGCCCCGTACCCCTATCGCAGGGGTCGGGGATTCAGAGGTAGGGCCCTAGCGGCCCTGGAAAGGCACCCTGATGGCATCCCGAACCATGGCACCCCTAATCACCGAGGTCTACAAACTCCACGAGGTGGGCGAAGGGAATCCCGAGCACCCCCTAGTCTTCCGAAGCCCGGGGGGTGCGCTAAGAGCCCTCCTGGAGCATATCGAAAACGACAAGGTGGTGCCTATGGCGACGTGGTGGGCAATGTGCGAGGATATCGAGGCCGGCAGTTTCAACGGCGAGGACTACGCGACCGATTACCCGAACCTCACGGGTTTTATCGTGGACCGGCTGACCGTCGCCTAAGCAACAACCGTGCCAGGGTGACCGGGTGGAACACCGCCCGGGTCACCCTGGTACCAACCCGCTAGAGTTCTAACAGCGGTCGGGGGGAACAAACCCACCGACCCCGAAAGGCACCCCATGAAGCGCTCCGCACCCCGTATCACGGTTACCCTCCTCCGGCAGTTCAACCCCTGCCCCGAAGGTCTCGAAGCCTTCCGGGAGGCCTTCCC
>Ga0208012_1000104_pt1 | contig 34831 bp, 51 predicted proteins | sample 15BtaG_FD_184090 | JGI IMG/M metagenome (GOLD analysis project Ga0208012, IMG submission 184090) | Marine viral communities from the Subarctic Pacific Ocean - 15B_ETSP_OMZ_AT15312_CsCl metaG (SPAdes) (version 2) | ecosystem: Environmental > Aquatic > Marine > Oceanic | place: Pacific Ocean... | reverse complement strand
CATCCATTCCCATCTAGTAGTACTACACCCACTACAAAAGAAGATAATTACAATAAGAAAACAAATGTACACTCTTTTTTCTGAGCTCATGTTATTCATTATATTATATCTCTAATTATTATCAAGTGTATTGTTGTACTCGATTAAATGCTTGTCGTAAATTCTCATATTCTGTACTACCATCAGGAGATAATTTATCTTTTGTAAGAGGGGTGTTATGAAGGTCCCATACGAATTTGTCTTCTTCATCACTAGCCTTCTTACGAGCAGCCGCGAACTGGGACATAGTTGCCTGGCGCTGGTAGTCGGCCATTTTCTCATCTGCAGCTGCCATTGCTTCATCGTCTCCTGCTTTTCGAGCATCAAGTTTATCCTTCCACGCCAGACGACGCAGATGTTCTAGCTCGCGATATTGTTCATAATTGTTCGCTTTTTTAAAATCATCCGTTTCATATTCTCTTGCACGAAAGCCACGCTCATGATCTCCAGTAGGGTGAGGTCCACGACCTTCATCATCTCTATTTACAAAACGAGTTAGAGCTTCAGAAAAATCCTGAAGAGCTTTATTTCGGCCATCCTTAAAGTCAGCAGTATCATAATCTATGTCCATTGTTCCACCGAGATTATACTTGTTCCCCATGTACAGATTCACAAACGATCCATGATCAATTATATCTTGTACTGTACGTCCTTCTAACCCAGCCATATAATCTTCAAGAGATCGTGTCTGTGGTAATCCAGACAATGTATCAACATGTTGTAAAGCTTGTGGAACTAATGCTGTTTCCTCATCTTCGAAGAATGTCTTAAACTTTTTCATATCAACAACTCCATTATTATAGCTTATCCGGAAATCCAATCCAGCCCTAACTCTTAAGTATTTATATGAGCGTGTGTTCTATATGTAAGAAACCGACCCAGGAACGCGAATTAACATGGAGAGAACTACCTAAAAAATATCACATGCAAGTACGACCTTCAATGGAAGTTGTATGTGACGAATGTATTAAAAAAGAAACTACTTCTTCTTCTTCGTCTTCTTCTTAGGAGCATTCAATTCTCTATCAAGTAGAGTAACTGCTCTCTCTGCTCTACGAATAGTCTTATCAGATGCTTGATCATATTTGAATTTCAAAGCTGACAAGTACTCATTTGCTTCATCAACCGACTTTGCTGATCGAATATTATCTATCATTCCCATAAGCTATATTATAAATATTTCCAGAGGGATGGCAACATCAAAACCAATTATTTTCTTCGAGGGGATAGTTTGTCCACCGACTGAGGCTCTCGCTCTTCGATCAGTTTGTTTACACATCTCTACTTTTGTAAAAAAAGACGCTGAGTTCCTTTTGGAAACGCAGAAACATAACAAGGACATCTACTACAAATGGATAAAAGGATTATACTTAACTGACTTTATAACTGAGCTAATCGAAGTCGACGAAGAGGTATATGGTCTAAGGGTTGGTGAACAAGAAAAAAGACCCTGCCTAACAGTAGACAGGGTCACGTGGGATAACCTTCATCAGGTTATTGGTTTATTATCTTAAGCTACTTGTTTGCGATCTTACGCACCTCCTTATGGAGCTCAAAGATAACTAACATTAACTCTGCATAGATACGCAGAACAATTGGTCCACCAACAGCTACAGATAGACCGCCAATAAGGTCAACAGTAAATGCAGTAAACAATCCAGCGATAATAGCAACGACTGCTCCGATATAAGAGATAATTTTAAGAATCCCGGGAGTAATCATGTATTCATAATTTAAGAATGCTTTCATAGCATGTATAATAATATACCTATTATAATTTGCAACTGATTATTTAATAGAGAAAAAAAGAGCCGATCAACGATCGACTCTTAATCCCCATTTTGAAAAAGATTACTTCTTCTTCTTTGTTACCTTTTTGACTCCAGCAGTCGAGACACGAACCTTGGTACCTGCTCCAACTGTTAATGCTGGTGACTTAACACCAACTTTAAAGAACGGAAGGGCGACGCTTGCACCCCCAGCTTCTGCATATGCAGAAACCTTAGTACCAGCTGCACTACCTAATGTTACACTAGGAACCGCAACCGATAACGTCTGACCAAATAATGTCACACTAGATGTCTCTCCGAACTTCGCTCCAAACCAACTCGCTTGAGTTGATGTACTGAATAAGCCAATTAAGGCTACTGTTAATACGATCTTCTTCATACTTATAATATTTATTAAATACTCTTCAATTTTCTACGTTTTCTTTTAAGATTTAACGTTGTATTCAGATGACATAAACAATAAGCAGTAAAAGGACAATCATCACAAACATCATAGCTAGCAATATCTGGTCGTTGACAAGTACCACCGTTATGACCACCAGTCATATCTTCTACCCAGGTCTTCCACTCTGCTTCTGTTGTAATAACCATTACAATATTATATATGTTTTAGTCTAAAACAGCAACGCCTTTCTTTTGGACTACCTTCATTGCACATTCGTTTGCAAAGTGAATAGACTCATCGATGTTTTCTGTCTGAACATATTTCATAACTAAACCAGACATGAAGGTGTCACCTGCTCCAGATAAGTCATACACGTCTACAGTACTAACAGGATACACTTTGTCATTATACATACAACCTTCTGATCCTAGTGTGACGATAATTTTATCTTTCCAATCATTAGGATTAATATTATCTTTAGTCGCTTCCCACTCTGGTTCATTTATTTTAATAAATGCTACATCCCTTAAAAACAAATCTATTTTCTTTTTTGTATCAACGAATACCATTGGATGAGACTCACAAATAAACTGAATATTCGCATGAGTGAGATAACCCTTACCATAATCTGCAATTACAATAGCATCCCATTTTTCTTCTGCCTTTAATAATAAGTATCGAAGATCTTGAGGGAGAATATGTTTTATCTCTGGCTCAATATCAACTCTAAGAAGAGTATGATTAGTCTTCTCGTCAATGTATTTCTTTTTACAAATAAACCCATCATTGAATTTAGTATTAACAATACACCCCCATTGTTCTAGCTGTCTAGCTACGTTCCCAGCCATTCCATCTGTGCAGATAGTTTTATTAGGCTTGAATACTGGTGCAGGAACATCTGGACATAACCGCTCTACAGTACCATATGTGTACTGATCTGAGCACTTATCTCCAATAACAAGTATCCTTGGTTTACTATAACGCATGAATATATTGTAGCTTATCCATAAATAATTACAAGTGACTAATTTGAAGAAATTAGAGAAGTTGACACAACAGCTCGAGCTGCACGAAAACGACTTTATCGACTACGTCACTCGTGCGAATTATTCAATAATATTAGTATCAGAAGCTGGTAGAATTAAATGGTGCAACGAATTCTTTCAAGAGTCATTTAGCATAAATTCTGAAGATGTTCATAATAAGGGCCTAAATACTATTCTTGGTGTTGATGTTCTGCACAAAAAAAAGCGAACAGCAACAGCTCAAATAAACGGGGCAACACATACAATCAAAACAACCGATCTGATTCGCTCCGGAAAGTTAATACATAAGAAAGTGACCCTTATACCACATGAGCAAGACTGACCAAAAACAATTAGAAAATGGCTCATGGGCTGAGTGGAGACGATTGGTACTCAGTGAGTTAAATCGTTTAAATTCAGATATTCAAGAACTTCAAAAGAACCAGAAAAGAATTGAAGTACAAATGGCTACTCAAACTACCAAACTAGCCATGATTGGTACCGTTGGTGGTGCTATAGTAGGAGCTATTGTTGCTATCATAGCTAAAGCTATTGCTGGTTAAACTGTTTACCTTCTTTTATAGAGTATATACAATAAATATCTATATATGACCCTGGATGTAGTGAAGACAACCAGAGGGTTCACACTAATTGAACTACTGGTAGTAATAGCAATAATAGCAATCTTAGCAGCGTTATTGTTACCAGCTCTCGGTTCTGCTAAACAAACCGGTTGGCAGGCAGCTTGTATTAATAACCAACGACAACTTAATCTAGCTTACACAGAATTTGCAGCTGATCATGAAAATAGATTTCCATATGCATCAGCTTGGGCAGGTGAACCTACTGGTATGTGGGCATGGGTCGCCGATAGCATGAGCGGTAATGGAGCTTGGGGTCAAAGTGATCGACCTCTCTTCTATTCACCCTTAAAACCTTACGCAGGTATGGGCATATATCATTGTCCAGGTGATAAGTCAACCGTTCGTATACCTGGACCTATTTCTAATACACTTAGCCCTAAGACTATACTTAGACCTCGCTCTTATAGTGTAAATATCTTTGTTGGAGGATGGTCTGGATGGCCTTGGCTCCCGGACACTCAATACAAAGTTCATCATACATACGATGATGTATACAACTCTAGTCAGTTATTTACTTTTATTGAAATGCCAGCTCAATCTATTAACGCTGGTAACTTTCGATTAGCACCAACACTTAAAGGTGGTGAAAGCTTTTTTTCTCAAGATTGGCCAGGTGTATACCATAATAATGGATCAGTTGTTTCTTTTATAGATGCACATGTCGAGTTTAGACGATGGTTAGAGCAAGACACAATAAACATATCAAATGATGTTCAAGATCCGACAACTAATCAAGACAAAGTAGTAAGTCCAGATAATCGTGATCTAGCCTGGCTTAGAAAGAGAGCAGTTGTACCAGATCCTAATACTCATAGATGGTATGGGGTTATGGGTGGTATAGGTCGATACAATAGAGAATGGAACGGTCGAGAAGTAGACGGGACCGTTTATGATTCATGGGGCTGGTATTGGAATGATAGTTGGGGTAGCCATCCGACTTGGAACCCTTATAATAATTGATGAAAAAAGGCTTCACGCTCGTTGAGCTATTAGTTGTGATTACTATCATTACTATACTAGTAGCTTTAATGCTACCAGCAATCAATAAGGCGAAGTCAGTTGGGCAAAGAGTAGCATGTATTAATAACCAAAAACAATTACAAATGGCTCACATGACTTTTAGTGATGATCACGATGACAAAATATTATATTCAAGTGCTTGGAAGTATGAGCCAAGCGCACCATACGCGTGGGCTCCTGGAAGCTTAAATGTTTCTCAATTTTTAAATAGACGATTCTGGGCGAAAAACCTACCATTGTATCCTTATTTTAAAAACGAAGATATACTTAAGTGCCCAGCAGATAAGGACACAGTCAAGATCATGAATAAACAGGGTACATCAATAAAAGAGCTAATTCCAAGACACAGAAGCTATAGCGTAAACATTCACGTAGGAGGGTGGTCAGGTTGGCCAGTAGACGGTGATAGGGAATGGAGGGTATACCATAAACAACAAGATATTGAAGTCCCGTCTAATATTTTTACTTTTATTGAGATGCCATTTGAATTTATAAACGCGGGTTGCTTTAGGGTGGTTATGAAGTCGGCGTATTATGACATGGACGTTCCTGGTAAGTATCATATCGATGGGACAGCATTAGCCTTTGCTGACGGCCACGTCGAAACCAAAAGATGGCTAGACCAAAGAACGATAACAGCACAAGCTAGATTTCATATCAATGGTTCTAATTTTAAATATGGAATAAGAAGAGCATACGGTAGCGCGGATATAAAATGGTTAAAAAACAGATCCACCACCAAAATAAAAGACTTTAGTAAACAAAAATATACATGGTTCTCGTGGGCGCATGGATTATCAAGACAAATGCGTAAATGGAATACTGGCCCAGATACCGCTAAAGATGCCTATGTAAGATACAATAAAAGAGATTCATGGGGATGGTATTGGAATCATCAATGGTAACATATATAAATAATTATGTATGGATGTGCACAAACTGGCTAAAACTGGCAACGTCAAAGGTATAAGAGAAACTGTTTCAAATAAAAGAATTATACTCTCCTTAGATGAGGAAAGAGGATGGTCACCACTTCACTATGCTGCTAATAGCAGTAAGACTAAAGTCGTTAAAATAATACTTGATGCAGGTGTTACACCAAATATAAAAAGTGTTCCACCACAAGGAGAGGTACAAAGCGACTGGAACTTAGCATTAGAAAAAAATGATCACGCTAAAGATCCTATCGTATATCCTATGGATGTTGCAGATGGTCCTAATCGATTAAAAATCCTTAACAATCTAAAAGAAAAGGGTGGCAAGTTCTACGGGAATGATATGACTCTACAACAAGCCGTTCAAATGGAGGACATAGATGAAATTGAAACTCTACTAGAAGATGAAGAGACAAAGATAAATGCAAGAGATGGAAGAGGTTGGATGTCTATTCACTATGCTGTCGAGTTAAACAATAAAGATATATGTGAGCTGTTATTTGAATATAAAGCTAATCCTAATGGAGCATGTCATGACGGTCAACTGAACCCATATGAAATAGCTTCTGATAACGAGTATGATGAATTATTAATGTATTTAAAATCTAAAGGTTGTTTAAAGAATCCAAATAGGAATCATAAGAAGCAACATAAGATAGTGTCAACTACAAGAGTTGGCGTGTCTAAAAATCCTAGAGAGTATAAGTCTATGCAGTTTCAAGAAGTCAAAGAGGCACCAAAAAGCCTATGGGGCAAGATGACCGAATCAAAAGCAGATAGAGAAGCTCGCGACACGGCATCGAAAAAAGAACATGAAGAAAGGAGTTTGCGCATAAAAGAAGCCTCTGATAAAATAAAAGAAGATGAAGAAAGAATAAAGCGATCTAGGGTTATAAAATGGAAATGGGGAGAAGATCCATTTGCTTGTAAAGGAGACTCTATAACATATGATAGTCCTTGTGAGTCATACACATACTTCATGGACATTGTAGGATACTCTAAGAAGAGTACTGTAATGCAAAAGAAAGTAATGGACGATCTTATAGCAATTGTTAAAGGCACACAAGGCTATCAACAAGCACAGCGGCAAGGTAAGTTAATAATCTTACCCACTGGTGACGGTATGGCGTTAGTGTTCTTCAATAGTGTTCATGCAGCATTTAAATGCGCAGTCGATGTAGGTAAGAAATGTTACAAGAGTGCCGATATAGGATTAAGAAATGGTCTCTATACCGGACCTGTTGTACCTGTAAAAGATATCAATAATAACCCTAACGTTAGTGGTCATGGAATTAACATGGCGCAGCGCTGTATGGACGCTGGTGATAATGATCACATTTTAATCTCTAGTGGTGTATATATGAATGTAAGTGAAATGGATATTCCGGGTCTAAAATTTGAAGACTGGGGACCAGTTATTGTAAAACATGGATCTACAGTCCACCTTTACACAGCTTATGGTCCAGGTTTTGGTAGAACTGAGTTTCCTGATTGGAGAGGAACTAAAAAAGCAGAGTATAAATAGTTTAATGAAGAGAGTAATATTAACATTAGCATTACTAGTCTCACTCGGGATAACAACTACCGCTGGATCAAATGAGGAACTTAAGCTTCTAGGTAGAGTAGTTATACATGAAAATGGCTCTTGGGTCAATCCAGAAGAGCCTAAATTTAAATTTACTAAACCGAAAACATGGTTCAAAAGAAATTATGTTAGACACTACATGCAAGGTTCAGAAGAACTAACTTCATCTATTATTCACTTCGAATGGAAGAAGTTTAAACAAGCAGCTATTACTGGTGAAAGAGTACCGATGGGAGAAGTCTTAACAGTATTTAAATTTAAAGATACTTATAAAGCTATAAAAACACATCCCGAGGCTGCAATTGTTCCAGTTGGAATGTTAGCGGGAACTGCTGTAGAAGGTAGTGAAGGTGCTATAATGTTTACTGTAGGTGTCATTAAAAATATTGGTGAAATAACATTAAAAACTTTAAAGTTTGTAAGTAAGCCTGTCAAAAAGGTAATACCAATAAAGAGAAAGATGGAAGTAAATGATGGCGGATGATATGCTTAAGATGAGTATAGTTCTAGTGGTTGGTATCGCTATTGGCTATTGTAGCAGCTACATATTACCAGAAGAAAGAAAACCTGATTATCACGATCAAATATTATTATTTGATATTGCTCATATTGAAAACTCAAAAACAAATCTCGTATTAAACATCCCTATAGTTAGAATCGGATCAGGTATCCGATGACTGATGTGACACGAAGGAAAATGAAAAAGGCGATTTACATAAGAATGCCAAGATGCGGCTCAAGTTCAATAGTTGAATTTTGTGCAAATAAAAATATCAAATACTACGGTGGCCTGGACATGGGATATTGGGGAAAATCAAAATATAAACTTCAAAAGAACACTTCACCGCATTTATACAAGTGTGTTTCAAACTATATTGGTAAAAAAATATACGATGAAAGTTATATTTTCAGTTCTGTTAGAAATCCCTATTCGCGTGCAGTTTCTATGTATAGTCACCTTTCTTGGAATCATGCAAAAACATTTGAAGAGTTCTGTTTTGCAATTAAAAAAGAAGAGTACCCGTCTCCGTGTGCAAAGTGGCATAGTTCTACCTTAACGGAACATATTATGCATGGTAATAATCTAAAAGTAGACTTTTTCATAAGGCTTGAAAATCTTCAAGAAGACTTTAATGTTGTCTGCGACAAAATCGGAATTCCACAACAACAACTTCCACACAAAAATAAATCAAAACATAAATACTATACCGAATACTACAATGATGAAACCCGGGAAATAATTACGAAAAAATATGCCAAGGACATTGAGTATTTTGGATATGAGATGTTACAGGTCTAAATCATTTTTGATAGGTAAATATAAAATCATTCCCTCTTACATCTACCGTTAGAATATAAATAAAGATAGAAATAACGTCAGAGATTCTCTCAAACGTTACTATTATAGGGTCACGATATTACGCACTAGTACCAACGTTACCATCACCAACGTTACCATCACCAACGTTACCATCACCAACGTTACCATCACCAACGTTACCATCACCAGGAGCAGGATCACTTTGACCACCATCAACTGCCGTATCTGGTTCAGTCTCCGTTGTTCCTGCCGGCGCTGTACTACCAACACCAACGTTACCGCTACTTTGGGCTTTAACCAACTCTTGGTAGCGCGCAACGTCAGGCGGAACTGTACTACCGACTCCGACGTTACCAGAACCTACATTACCTATATTACCTTCACCAATTGACATAAAATTATTTATACCTACAATGTTCTCAATCAAGTACCAACACCAACGTTACCATCACCAACGTTACCATCACCAACGTTACCATCACCAACGTTACCATCACCAACGTTACCATCACCAACGTTACCATCACCAACGTTACCATCAGCATCTGCAGGAGGACACAACGATTGAGTCTCTGTTGTTGGAGCTGTACTACCAACACCGACGTTCCCTGAACCTACATTTCCTTCATCATCTGACATATCATCAAGTCCTAAAGCTTCTTCTAAATCCTCGATTCGATCTTCTAACTCCTCGAGTCTTTCTTTTATGACACTCACAAGTGACCGTCTCCTAGATCTACGTACTTTAAACATGTAAATACTTATACAAGGATCATGAAATTTCACGTCTATTTAAAAGAATTAAGAACTAAGAGGTTTTCAGATACAAGAAAAATGTGTATCATGCTTGGCGTTACTAAGGAAATGTGGCGAAAGGTTGAGAGAGGAATTAACCCTCCACCGAAAAAATCAATATTACGTAAATTTTCTGTGCTAGTAAATGCATTAAGCTACGAGCAGAGTCAGTTATATGCTTTAGCTCGTAAATGGGAACCACACAAAGATACAAATTCCGGAAATCATTCACTCGTCGACGAGAACTCTAGCCGCGAATGGAGGGAGGCAATGATTAGAGAAAATGAACCTGACTACGAGCATAAATATTGGGGCAAAAGATAAAAAAGAGCGGCCGTAGCCGCTCTTGCACTTACCTTCACACGGATATTATTATCTTATTATAATATCATCAGCACCACCGCGCCTTATTATAACTGTACCGACTTTACTTCGAGGTATATTCAATTGCCAATTTACCTCTGGAGTCGACATAGTAGCTCTATCAGCTATCCTACTTGGAATATAATAAGGTTTATGATACTGTATAATAAGATTATCACCCTTTCATTCACCAGGCTTATCACCTTTACCACGGCGACGACGATCACCTCTACGTTCGTTATCAAGGATCTTAGTGCGAGGGTTCTTGAACTCAACACCCAGTTCCTTTAAACGAGCTGTGAGCTCGAGTCGATGTTTCTTAGCAGCTTCTGCCTGTTCGCCTCTAATAGCTTTAAGAGATTCTCTGAGCTTAGCTTTTGCTTCATCATCTTCAGCAGACCTATACTTAGTAAAAAGATCTTTGCTCTTGGCTCTAATCTCTTTAGTTGCAGCTTCGAAGTCTTTACGCAACTTAACTAACTTTTCATCATCTTTGAAAAGTTTGCCAAAAGAGCCAAGGCGACCACGCTTACCTCTAACCGTATGGCCTTTCTTAGCATCTGTTTTACGTTTCTCTGCCCACTTTTTCTTAGCAGCTTCAACCCGTTCTTTAGAAGGTTTTCCTTTACCTAGGTCCTTTTTAGGACCACGCTTATGGTCAGTTGGAACTTGACCACAAACCGTACCCACAGCAAACGCTAGAGTTAACCCTAACGTGCTTAATAGTTTAGTTATGTTTTTCATTTTTTTGTTACCTTTCTATTACAGCGAAAAGCAGACAATCTCTTCGCTGCTAGATATAAAATTATTTAAGCTCTAACTCTAGAGCGTCAGAATATCCTCTTATATAATCATCTGAATCTAAATCAGCAGCATAATAAACAACCACTCCTCCAACAATTACCCCTACAATAAACCCAAACAATATCATTAGTAATTTATTGAAAACTAAAGAGTTAACTTTAATTGCTATCTGATCTTTTGTCATAATAATTCTACTATTTCTCCTTTCATAATTACTAAGTACTTATATGACCGAATTAGGTTATAATACCCTCGACACTACCTTTACAGGCGCGAAGTCTTCGAAAATGCATTGCACTAATCCTGACTGTTATGATGATGATTGTCATGGAGAATGCTTAGAACAAGACTGTTGTAACAATGAGTGTGGTTGTGATAATCAACAATCATAACCGCAACTATCATGTACAGCTGATATAGTTCTTATTTCGGGAACAGTAACGCACTCAGCAATAACATTATTGCTATGTAAGAACTCCACTCCTTCTTTGTTGCGATACTCACTACTAAAAACAACACGAGTAACTCCCGCTTGTATGATCAATTTCGCACATTCGAAACAAGGACTCATAGTCAAATATATAGTCGAGTCCTTACTACTATTAGTACTCTTAGCCAGTTTCATCAATGCATTTGACTCAGCATGTAATACTTCTTTCTTAGTCTGTAATTTGTTTTCGGCTCGATCTAAGAAACTTTCATTTACAAACTCACAAGTGTTGTCATATCCAGCTGGTGTACCATTGTAACCGTCAGAAATAATTTGATCGTCTTTAACTATAAGACAGCCAACCTTTCTACGAACTGCTTTAGATAGCTGCGCCCATTCGGAAGCCATCTTTAAATACGTTATATCTAAGTCTATTTGTTCGGGCATAATTGTTTATATAAGTTACCAGTAAAGTGATATCTACCTATGTGAGTTAAACTAGTATCAGTAGCGCAATGTATTACACCACCACACTCTCTCCACAATTGACAGAATCCATAATCTTCACTCTCATATTTTTTTGTCTGTGGATTCACTTTAACAGAAAAGAAATCATAGAAATTATCACCAGCGCTAGAATAAAAATCAATATCATTTGTATATTTTAAATCTGGTCTCTTCTCTATAATAGTCTCAAATACAGATTTATGTATCAACATAAAACCTGTAGCACCATAATTAACCGTTATGTGCTTAGGTGCCTCTTCCTCACCAGACCAATACTTAGCTGGTACTTCAGTACTAAAATCTGTCACATAATCTTTCCAGTCAGATTCAAACTTATTACCCTTAGACTTACCATACGATTCCAGCTTTGATTGACGAATATACTTCTTACAGTAAGCTCCTACTGCTAATGGCTTTTTTAACTTAGCTAACTCATTGAAGTCCTTTACTGTGAAAGACATATCAGTGTCAACAAATAGCATATAATCACAATCTGAATTTAAGAAATAAGCAGCTGCTCCATTCCGACCACGACTAATTAAACTCTCACTTGTAATAGGGTGAAAAGTACCACTCATGTTTGACTTGAATAATGATTGCATCAAGCTCATCATGCTGAGCATATACTCGGCATGCACTTGACCACCGTAAGCTATGATTGGAATAAATAGCTTCACTTAATACGGTAATTCATTCTCCTCTACTATAAGGTGTTGGCCCGTCGCATTGTTCGCTGGCGATCGCGACATACGTAAAATTGAATCTATATTTTCTTTAACCTTAGTACCTCCCCATCTAGTCTGTACCATAGTACCATCTGTTAATGGATCAATGCTAACAACAACATCGAGATTGAATAACATCTCTGTTCCGTCTTGTGAATGTAATTTAATGAAATGTGCCATGTTAAATATCTTTATAATTATCGAGACTGTTTGGATCCTTCTTCAAGCGTCCAGATATTTTATAAGCTGTCTTGCGGAGTTCATACGGTATTGAATGTTTGTTACGCGCTAGCGCTGTAAGCTTTTGACAGATCTTCTCTACTTTCATCCAGAACCTATACGATAATTTCTCTCTATGCTCCTCAAAAATCTTCTGCTCAATTGCCCACATACGATCAATATCGTCTCGAGTCTCTTTATTAGTTATAATTCTGTCAATCAGCTTCTTCGAGCCTACTTTACCGTCAACAAATTTAAATTCAAATTCAAACCAACAATCATCACCACTCTTTGAAGTAAATGAGGTATAAAATTTTACATCTTGTGTTACGATTACTTTCTTCCACTTAGTCTTTCCAATGCGCTGCCTTAATTGACTTCTAGAAAGCTTATACAAATCTAGACTACCACCAGTTACCTTCTCAAAATCTTTTGTCTGAAATTTGTGGTTAGTTTCAAACAACTTCTCATCCTCTTTATCTAAAATTCCTCTTAGATAAGACTTCGGTACGATAATTTCATCAAACATTCCCATATCAATATCTCCAATCTTTATACTTGTATTTATCTTTATTTTTTTCCCATTCAATATCATTCTCTAACTTCTTTCGCATTTTAGTATAGCTTATATACATGACAGCTATAAGAATAATAGTTGGGAATAAACATAACAGGTCTAACATATAACTTTAAATTTACCAGCAGGTGCATCTTCACCTACACTATGAGCTATTAATGATCCAGTTAACGATTCGTAACATCTTGTAACATTAACTGCTTGATTATCTTTAATATTCACGAGCCTCTTGATTATGTCAAGCTTGAGCTCATCTAACGTTTTATACTCTATTTCGCGTTCTTTCATTTTTTAAAAAAAGTGGTGGCAGGACTATTTGGTTACCTGCAACTTTTCGGGTCCTCGATCAAATTTTATTCTGATCACCCTACTTCGAACTACCTTCCAGTTCCTCAACCACTCGGCCGTCAGTTCCTTGGGCATACATTAACACTCGAGGCGAATGTTTATTCTGTCACACCAGAGACGGTCCGTCAACCATCTCAAAATTCTTAGTCGTCGCAGCGCCACCTGCAATAAAGCGTAAAGTGTCTTACCACTCCTGTCCCAATTGGGCAATGGAGGCGTTGTACTCGCCAACTTCAAAAGATTATACATACTCTAGACAGGAGTGCAACTAATTTCTTCCCAGTTGGCGGTTTGCTCCAACTGCCAGTTATCGTAGCTTTGTAAGCCAGAGTCACCACATGCATAACATGGGAAGTAACCATCTCCTTCAAGGTGAGATCCACCATAACCTCCACATCGAATACATATGAGACCGTTTTCTTTAGCCTCATAAACCGCACTGTCAATTTCTTGCTCAGTCATTTCTTCAGTTTCAAAGTTCGGGTCTTTGCCCCTATAGGGCTTTGTGTGTCTGTATTCCTGTTTCATCTTACAAATTTATAATGGGTCTTTGAGCTATTGCCCTTTGAAACCTTCTGTAGTATACCATCATCTGTTAATTTTTTCAAGACGTAATATGCTCTAGGCTTATTAGTGATTTGTTTCCTAAGATGATCAACGCTAAACTTACCATCCTTTATTTTTTCGGCAATTAGCTTAATGTCATTTGTTTCTTTCTTAATACGCTGGCTTTTTGGCTTAACTGTCGACTCTGGGGCAACCTTTTTAGCCGTTGTCCAATCATAGCCACAAGCTGTAAAATTAAGTTCTCTAATTAAAGTCGGTCCAAATCTATTCTTAGTGATATTCAGAGTAACAGACTTATCTTCATACTCATCAAAATCTTCATGACGTTTTAAATTACAAACAACATCTACAGAATGTGGTAACAGTGTGCTACCTTTCATTTTACCTGTCTTAGTAATATGAGAGATAATAAAGACAGTTGTCTGGTACTTCTTAGCTGCTTCACAAATCTTTTCAGTACAATACTTCTCATGAGCTAATCCTCGTTTGGAACTATTAAGAGACTGAAAACTATCAATAACTAGAGCGTCAAACTCTGGAATCTGTTTCAAAATCGAATCAATCTTAGTCTCATTACAAACCATAATGTTCTTAACTCCAATCCGATCACAATTAACCTTCATTAACTCAATACATTCTTCACCAGATACGTAACCTACATTGTATTTCCGAACGGCGAGCTGTTCAAGGACTTGAAGAAGGAATGTAGTCTTACCAGTTCCAGGCTCTCCACTCATAACAACAGTGCTAGAAGGGAGAAACCCATTACCAAAAGCATCATCTACAACGTCGATGCCTGATTTGAGTCTACTATAAAAGATATCCGGAACGGAAACGTCTGATATCTTCTCGAATTTTGTTTTATTAATGTTTAACTTCATCTCTAACAACGCCATTATTATAACGTAGCTAGAGAGTACGTCAAGTCTAAACTCGACTATGACTCGTAAACATAGACAAAATCCTCTCTAGATCCCTCAACAGTTGCCTCGTCAGTGACAATGTTTCCGGAAATGGTTTCATAAGCTTTGCAGATAAATGACGAATCTTCTGCAGATCGAATTCGATCAATCACATACTGTCTCAATTCTTCAACTGGTTTTACTTTCATATGCTTTTGGTTGTAATGGGTTATCATTAGCGACCCTGCCCTTTATATTGCTTAACATAAAGTTTAGAGTTTTTTTGATTACTAGTTCTTTTTTTAGAATGACGCCCTTTCATTCGTTTTGGCTCATTCAATCTTTGCTTATTTGATGATGTTTTCTTTGCCATAAATTTTTACCATTTGTGTATAATATTTACTATAATAAAAAAACAAGTAATGCAATTTATCAAAACAATACCTGTTCTAAATAATAAGCTAATGTTTGCTTGTTCTAGGGATAAGATAGGAATTTGTGGTTCGTCGTCGTCTGTTTTACCTATCCGATGATCAACAGTACGACACCATATTAACCAGAGTCTCTTCATTCGTGATGTATGTCCAATGTGTTTTAGATTCATATTATTTGAATCTCCTTTACCATTATAGTAAAGCCAAACTAATAGTCCACCAATAACAACTCCAATTGTATAAACCCCGAGGCCTGAGAGTACCGACGACATTTAAAGTATTTAATGTCACATGTCTTTAGAAATGGAGCCAACTCTCGGGATCAAACCGAGGACCGACGGTTTACAAAACCGTTGCTCTATCACTGAGCTAAGCTGGCTAGTCGAGAGGTTGAACCCTATACACATCGTTATCATGGTGATACGTACTAATTTCTATCACTGTAACACCACCCTCTTCTGCTCGTAATCGATGCGCAACGTTTTGTTCAATTTCAAATGTCTCTTCTGAATCAATCTTATACGACACAACCTCTGCATTAGAAGGCTCAACGACATCTATCACCAACACTCCACTCAATACATAAAATGTCTTATGTTTGTTAGAATGAAAATGTGTCGAGGTTTGATTGTTTTGATTTATATTAAGAACCCTTCCACTATAATCATTATCTTCATTGTCGACAATTCTTATAACATTTCCCCAAGACTTACCTTCAACTTGACCGTATCTCTTATGACGTATTTCCATTTTAATTAATTATCAAACCTGATGTGGTACTCCAGACTGGACTCGAACCAGTAACCATCTGCTTAGAAGGCAGAGACTCTATCCAATTGAGTTACTGGAGCTATTTTTTTTCCTAAAAGCAATAAAATCATAATAACAGCTCTCTGTAAACTCGAAACAAGTACTCGCCATGTGTGGTGTAGCATAAAACTTATCTGGATGTAGCTCCATTAACTTACCGTTATATGGTTCAGTCCAAAATGCATCAAAAGCAGCTCTCATATTAGTTGTTGTTAATGCTTCATATAAATCATCCTCATTAACAATACCACCTCTTGCTGTATTAATTATAATAGCATCATCCTTTAATTGTTTAAATACATCCTTATTAAAGAAATTTTTATTTTCTTCGGAATATGGTATATGTAATGAAATAATATCAGCTTGATCGTAAGAAGGTGCTGCAACATCAATCTGAGCGTCATATGATACAACATTATCAAAAATATGATACATCTTATTGTATACCCGACGACCAATATTACCTGTACCAATAACTAATAATGTTTTTGTATTTAATAAATTTCTAGGAACACTAGACCAAGTGTCTAAATTAGACTTATTGTCATACAACATTTTAAATATCAAATAACATGCAAAATTAGAAGTCTCTTCATAGATGATATCCTTAGTAGACTGTTCTGGAAACCCTACTGGAACATTAGTGAAGTTTATATTATCTGTCCCAACACCAACCCTAAATACAAACTGTACATTTGGGAACTCATTAATATCGATAGGATAGGCTCCAAGTAAAATAATTGAAGCCTTATCCTTATCAGTTGTAATCTCTTTCTTATCTAAGAAAGGATCTAATATATTTGTATTACGCCAAATCATACTTACCAAGGCAATTCTTCTTCAGTTACTTTATGTAAAGACATCCTAGCCTCTGTAACAGCAGTTTCAATTGTTTGAAAACTACTTTTAAGATTAGCCATTGCGTTATGTATTTCACTCAACTGGCTCATCACGATATCAATCTCTGATATATCATAACTTACAATATGCTCGTCAGGTAGTACATCCTCATCTTTAAGTGAACTTGCTAATGGTTCGTCTGACATAACTTAAACCTTACGATCATCATACTCAACAACACCTTTATCATCACGATACTTCGCGACTCCCTCTCCACGATAATCCCAAAAATTCTTACGCTCAGCATCAGAAATAGAATCTTTGTAACAGTCTGTAAAACAATTAGGAGTCTCATACAATCTAATATGATCAATCCACAAGTGATGATATGGAGCAAACAAAACAGTTTGAGCAATAAAGAGCTCTTTAACCAAATTCTCTACTGATGGGTTACAATATTCTTCACCACCACTTAGTGACATTTTATACAACTTACTATCTACACTAGCAGCGGCATCAATTAAAAGAGTATCTTTAGGATTTAAAATAGCTCCATGATCTAAAATATCATCAATCCATTGACAACCTACACGCTTAATCTCTTTAAAATCAATAGCGTAACCAATATCTTCCATCTGACTAAAACCAAATGTTAATTCAAATAGGTACGTATGCCCATGCACGTTAAAACACTTCATTCGCTCATTCATCACACGATGCATAGAATCGAATGTTCCTTTTCTTGTTATTGTTTGTTTACTCATATTCTTTAAATGGTACCGATGGAGGGACTCGAACCCACACTCCCTAACGAGAAAGGCATTTTAAGTGCCTCGTGTCTACCATTCCACCACATCGGCATAAACTATCTCTTAAGTATATCTTTTCCGGGCATTTTTGCCAGCATAATTTTCAGTTTGAGAGTGACAATTCGGGCACAACATTCTAAGATTATCTAAACTATGATCATGACAATCCCCGTTTATATGATCCAAATGACAAACAACTTCCTTTTCTCGCCATTCACTAATACCACAAATTTCACAGTTATTAGTAATAATATCTTCTTTCAATAATATTTTTTTAACTGCACCAGTTGACATAGCCCTACCACCAAAAACATCTTTACTAGTAAGTCTAATTTTCTTCGGCTTAAATTTCCCTTTTCCTGGTTGATTAGTAGCAAAGACCCCTAATCTTTTTGCATGTACTCTATAAGTTGCATATCTACACCCTAATTTTCTCATTGCTTCATGCGCTGTTAAAGAAGTATTTGCTGCCTCGATCACTTTTCTATCCCATTCTTCACTCTTATACATATAAGTATTTATAGTAGACATGCTATTTATACATCTCTCGTGTCTACCAATTCCACCACATCGGCTAATTTTGTAAATAATTTATTGTCGACTGTAATCCAATATAACTGTCTCGCATTAGCTGGTATTACTTCTCTCATAAGTTTAGTTTTATACTTGTAGATGTCTTTTGTTTTAAGACAGACAGCATATATTTCTTCAGCTTCAGATGAATAAATCCAACCATCATTACCATCATCATCTAACACCTCAACTGCATGAGTGAGTTCACTAGAATACCAACCAGGCTTAACATTAGCCTTTACATCTACTAGCACTCCATCAATTATAAAATCTATTTTTCGATGTACCTGACTGATTATGTCAGTTTTTCTATCGTACGGGATTTGGTTTCTCGTTAAATAATCTTCAACGATTTGTTCACCTAAATCACCTTTACGGCCACTTTCACCGTACCTACCTTCTGAATTTGAATACCAGGCCATTATAATGTCCAGACTAACCAGTTCAAGAAGAGAATGAACCAAATATCATCCTTCGCTAATTCTTTAATCATATACCACGTCATAGCACATATAGTATTATATCTAGAGAGGATATCAACTACCAAAACCAGACCATGTATTCTTCTTCAATTTCCTCAGGTAAGATATCATAGCCGTAAATGCGTTTACTATTCGACTGGGTCGAGAAGATCTTTCTAACTTTTGACTTTCTCTTATCCGGGTGTTGATTATGTCTAGATCTTCTTTTGATGCCGAATACCTTTCATCCTTCCATGAGATGCAATATATTTTCATGATGGTCTATGGATATACCTCGATCACGTTCCACGTTAATCGCATAAGCAGTTTTAATAGGAGACTCATTACCGACTACACCTACTGGTTTAATATCATTGACTAATACTCTTGGTCCGGAGCGTAAATCGAAAAGAATTTTATCATATCTAATATTGAAATGCTCTAACATTTTTAATGTATGTTCTTTATGGCGTGACTCTCGAGCTGTTGTAATTACAATTGTGTCTTTTTCTGGAATATTGTTCATGAACTGTACTGAGTCTTTTAAAGGCTCCTCAAGTTTATAACTATCTTGCAGCTCCATTAATTCGTCTAATGTCATATTGCTTAAGTGCTTTATAAAGGTTCCATCAATATCTATGAACCATGTTTTATTTAGTGTTTCCATATGTAAATTTAAATTCTAATTGTTTGTCTTTAAAGGGCTTATCTTTCTTATTAAAAGAAATTCCTTCACGCTGTAAAGCTACAAACCAGACGACTGGTTGTTTGGTTAAAGGATGTTTCCAGACACCTGGATAACTAGCACGACGCCAACCTCTATTAAATAGTTCATCCGAAGCAGCTGCTCTAGTCAATGACATCAGCTTCATCTAAATCAATTAAAGTTAATAAATCATAAACTTTAACCATGCCGTTTGTATTAAACTCTTCTAATGGTGTTTTGTCAAAAAAGTTATGATGAGTTGTTAACCACTCACCGACAAACTCATCATCTATTGTCTTACAAATCTCGTTAACCATATTAACGAATTCAATCACTTGCTCAGATTTTATTTTAATATATTGTGTGTTCAATTATATAGCTTCGTACAAATTATTACCGTCAGCATCTTGACCAACTATCTTAAGTAATCCGAGCTCAACCATCGCTTGTAAGAACTTCTCCATATCGTCCTTATTTTCAATATCGTTCTCAGAAATCGTATCGATAATTTCATCTGTGTTGTTAGTAACATGCTCTAACAACGCATCAATACTCTGAAATAAAGTATTCATAAGGATATGATATATTTTCTTAAAAATTAATCAAGCACTAAGTTAACTGGATCTGGAGTGCATATCCATCTGTCTCATCTACTCGTACATCAATATCATAATAAGTCTCAGTAATACAATCGCCAACAATTTCTACATCCTGGTCTAGTTGATCTTCGGAGATGTTTTTCAATTTATCTAATAGGTCTTGATATGTCATATGTTATTGTTATTAATATATTTACACTATAAATTCAACTTTCGTTGCGGTTTCTTTTTTTGAGCGCGCAACTTTATATAAGTGTAAATTGATAATACTCCAATAATAAACGCTTGCATGTATATAAAGTACAATTCAAAGTTATGCTTTGATTCTACTATTGACTCTTCTGAACGAAGACCCATTGGCATTAACTTACCAGGCTCCATTGAGACACTATTAGTGTTTGTTTGTCTTATACGGCGAGTTGGTGTTTGGATCTTACCTCGCTTTGATGGTGTCATTGACGAAGGTGGTGATACTGGTTTAGATGGTTTTTTTTCAGATTTTTTCTTTTTAAATATACCTACTATCCTTTGCGGGATAGTCTTATGTACTGATTCTTCTTTTATGTTATAATAATGTTTATAGTCTTCTGCTTTAGTTACTTCTTCCTTTTTAATTGGAGCCGAAGCACAACTACAGAGAAGAACAAACAATATAACAACACCAAACCGCATTATAATAATTTAAGTTGAGTGTTTACTTTATCAACCATATTCTTATATGAATTCTTATGCTTTTTTGCTACTATATTGTAGTACTTTTGTAGTACTTCTCTAAAGAACGGTTTACGCATATATTGAATATCAGTATATTTATAATCACCATTAGTAGCATGTCGTATACAGGCTAATAACATAACCTTTTCGTTATCTGTTAGTGAGTTGAGTATGTCAGAATGTACCATTAAATAAGATTAATACATATTTGTAATAAGTCAAATCTCTGTTCATGAAGAAATTAAAGTTTCTACGAGAAAAAACATTCAAAGAAGAAATCCATAGAGCTGGATGGAACTGGGTAAATAAATGTTTAGCTAAAAAGTTTCATGATAAAAATGGAGATGTTCTCGTAGATGAATTTATAGAAAGAACATTTGATTGGGACTATTGTTTCAATAATGACAAACCTCAAATATTACCTCATCATAAACAAGATTGGATAGGGTTTATACACAATCCTATGATAATACCAAAACCGTTTGATATAAAACAAACTCCGATCAATATGTGTGCGCGATTACCATTTGTCATTGCAATGCAAAACTGTAAAGGAATGTTTACACTATCAGATGATTTAGAAGAACATGTTCGATATATTTTTGCTCAATACGGATTTGATCATGTATTAGTAGAAACACTTATTCACCCCACTCCACTAAATGTAGAAGAATTTAAATTAGATGAGTTTTTAGCTGACCCTCAAATAACATGCCTTGGATATTGGTTACGAAACTTTGAAGCATATTGGCAACTAGAAACTAATATGACAAAAAATGTATTACTAGGTAGATTACCATATGCTCATCAAGTATATAACGAACAAGAAAAAGAATTTAAACGTAAACAAACATACACTAAAGAACAAATTAAAGGTAACGTAATCGTTCACAAGCATTTAGAAAATAAAGAGTTTGATAAGTTCTTAACAAACACTGTTGCGTTTCTTAACCTCATAGACACGAGCGCTAATAACGGTGTTACAGATTGTATATCACGAAACATCCCTCTACTAGTCAATTGTCATCCTGCTGTAGTACAGTATATAGGAGAAGACTATCCATTCTATTACAACTCTATGGAGACTGCGAATAAAAAAATAAATGATATAGAGTTAATTAAAGAAACTCACCAGTACCTTAAAAATATGGATAAGTCTAAACTAGACATTCAAACATTCATAAAAGACTTCGAAAATAGTAATATATACCAAGAGCTATAAAAAAAGCTTCACTTGCGTGAAGCTCTGTAATGCTAAGCTATTAAGGTAAATTAGCTCTCTTGAACTGCAGTTGCAACAGCAACTCGAGCTTGCTCTAATTGAACATGCTCAACATATGTAAATGACTGCTGTCTTACAGCATTCGTTAAAATACCAAATGCCTGTTCAGTTGTTAATTCATCAAGATTAACCTCTTGACCTTCTTCAGGTGCTGTCTGAGCTGTACTAGGAGTATCAGTAGTTTGCTTCTTTTTAGATGCCATATTACTTCTTCCTCCTTTCACCACGTCGAGGTGTCTTAGATTTAGCTGGCTCTTCAAACAATACTGGTTCTTCCTCTTCAGAAGTGTCAGCATTTGCAGTAATAGCCGTCCTAAGAACATCCACAGATCGTTCGAGTAGTACATGCTCACCATAAGGAAGACGTGCTCCCTTTACAACCTGGCTCAACATATCTAATGCTTGTATCGGATCCATAAAACTATTTACTTACCTATAGAAAAAGGTCAACTGTAGAATAAATATTTGTATGGACGACATAACTGCTAATTCTGCTGAGGCTCAATCGTCAGTGACAGCTGCTTTTGATTCTGTTAATCTGATCACCGCTATTGTCGGTGGGACGAGTGATATTGAAACAGTCGCTGATAAGGCTAACAGCGCGGATTGTAATTACAGACATTTAGAGATCATGTTAGAAAAGAGCTGGTTTGCGGATACGCTTACTTCCTCTCAGAGAACTGACATTGATGCAGCGATTGTAGCCGGTAATACTTACTGGGCAGCTAATTCTGCTTCTGCTTAATTCTACTTACGACCCTTTTTAAGAGGGTCATATTTAAAGTAGTCGAAGTAGAATTCTCCGAATTGTCGGATGTAGTTACTTGCTTGTACACCAAGCACATCGTAAAAGTCCCGTGGTAAGTCAGTTACTACGGGATTTATCGTGTGGTCACCGTAGGTACCATATACGGTATCATCTTCTTTCGTCACTTGATCTACATTCTTAAAGTCATGATCATACCGCTCCATCTCTAAATAGTCATATATCTTATCCATCTCTTTTTTCGGACTCTTAACAAAGTCTTCAAACTTTATAAAATGAATATGCTCAGCCCATCCTCGATTAATAATTTCAGACAGTCTCTCTAATGCTAATCCAACTGGCTGAGAATTAAGCCAAATCTCTGCTCTCTTTGCTATTGAAGTTCCAGACATGTTTGCATGATTAACTATAGCATCTTGTGTTAGAGGATTTTCTCTAAACTTCTTTTCCATAGAAGATATAATTTGTCTTAAATCTCTTACCATGCAAAGAATCTTTGGCTGATATCCTAAAATTGCATCTAAAAAATCATAGTGTACACCCCAACCACGACTCTTATCTACCACATATGGTTTATCTGTAACAGCATCATACCAGCCATGCATTCCTTCTCTACAAAAAGTAACAAAACCTTTATTCATAGTCTCTGTGTCTTGAGCTTTAAACTCTAAAGATTCTGTATACATTTGTCTAGCTGAAAATACTAATTCTAATACACCGGATGTTGGTGTAGCATAGATTTCAGGATTCTGGGCTAATACATTTTGTAATAATGTACTACCAGCACGAGGCATTGATGATTGGAAAAAAATTGTTGACATTATTCGTTCTCTTCTTCTGGTTCTTCTGTATTCTCTTCTGGTGGTGGTTGTAGAACATTCACGCTCGGTGGTTGTTCTTTTTGTAGCTCTTTTAACTCATCATAATAGACATCACTCTCATCGATGTCATTAAGACCATCTATAATTTTATTTGTACTAAATAAATTATCATCTTTAAACGGACACTCATGTAAGTGTTCGCCATTGATTGGAAAATCTGCTAGGTAACTGTCTATAAGGTGTACCTTATTCTGATCAGCTTTCGACACAACGTTAATATGGTAGTCAGGGTACCCTAATGGTTTTACATTATCAACGGGCCACAATACTACAGAAGGTCTATCTAAAGCTCTAGCAGCATGTTGCGCAAAGCTATCGATAAATAACCTACAGTGTGAATACTCTATTAAAGCAAATAGCTCTCTTAAGTTAGGTGTCGCAATGAAATCTACACCAGGTATATTAGGCTGATCTTCTCTTCTTACATGTATAACTTTATATTTGTCTTGTAAGGCACCTAGTACAGATTTTATATTTTTTAATGGAGCATCTCTTACCCACGACACTGGATAGTCTTGAGGACCACCCCCATTAGTTTGAAGTACTAAAACTGGTTTACCGAAGACATTAAATTTACGCTCTATAGAATCTTGCTCCTTTGTAGACATATAAAGCTCTGGTTGTTCGTTATCATATGGTACTCCAAACTGCTTACACCATGTCTCTGCTAAGCTACAATTCTTATTTAAGAACGACTCATGATGGTATGGTTCCTGCTTGTAGATTAAGGTGTCCTTACCTTTTATAAAGTCTTCATAGAAGTATGGTGTACCTTGTCCCATCACGTAGAATCGATGTATATCAGGATTATTCACCCACACAGCAGCCCAGGGAGATACTATAATAAGCTTTCTATCAGGGTGAGCCTTTTTAATTGCTTTAGCAACTGCTGTAGCGATTATATTTTTACCTATACCACCTTCTATGTGAAAGATTATATGTTTGTCCACATAAGAATTTACTACTTATTAGTGATTATGCAAGATTGCGTGCTGGTGAACTTCCATGTCTATCTGGTTCAATTCCAGTCCAGTTTCTAGTAGCGATTGGATCTTTTCTCGTACCAATTAACAGTACATTATAATAACCATCTTGAGTAGCACAAACCTCCAAGCATTTCTGATCAGGCGTAACAACACCATATGCAGTACCAAAGTGCCGTACTGGTGATGTCCATACCATATCATCTTTGTTAAGGTGTCTATAATAATCAGGTAACTCTATCACACTCTTACTATTAGTAACTTCAACCGACCATCTATATAAGTTATCACCTTCAGTTGGAGACTCTACAAAGCTATGCTGTAAATCTTTAGTTTCAGTCTTAGCTGGATCAGGGTGAGCTATTAAGAACGTACCGCTTCCTTTTGACAATGCACCACATATGTATGTATTTGTAGTACTAGCATTACCTATTACTGTATGATTATCCGCTGTCACAGAGGCACCATATCCAATTGCAATTTGATTTGAATACGTTCCATTTGTTGATTTCGCGCAACTACCAAGAAACGTATTACAGCAACCTGTACTTGCATTGCATCCAGCACTGAGCCCTAATGCTGTATTATCACAACCCGTTGAATTGTAGCTCAAAGCCCCATAACCACTAGCAGTATTATAACAACCACAAGTATTGAACTGCAGCGACCGTTGCCCACTAGCAGTATTAGCATTACCTGTTGTGTTACCTATCATAGATTCAAAGCCAATAGCAGTATTATTAGACCCTGTTGTGTTACATCTTAAACTGTTATAACCGGTACCAGTATTCTGTGCACCTGATGTATTAGCATATAGAGAACTCATACCAGTAGCAGTATTCCAATTACCTGTAGTATTAGAATGTAAAGCACAAAAACCAACTGCTGTCATCAGTGCCCCTGTTGTATTATTTGCTAAGGCATGAGTCCCAACAGCAGTATTACACCTACCTGTTGTGTTCGCACTTAAAGCGCTGTACCCCATAGATGTATTCCGACAACCTGTTGAGTTGGAATACATAGATTTATAACCACTAGCAGTATTACAAGTACCGGTTGTGTTACCCTTTAAAACATCTTGACCAACAGCAGTATTAAAATTACCTGTCATACCGCCACTGTCGCCGTGAAGTGAGCGCACTCCAATAGCTGTATTACCATCGGCTGTTGTATTATAATACATAGATCTACGACCAACAGCCGTATTACATAAACCATTTGTATTAGAATACATAGCACTCCAACCTATAGCAGTATTCTCTGCACCTGTCGTGTTAGTTTTTAAAGCACCATAACCACTAGCAGTATTCTCTACACCTGTTGTGTTAGCTTTTAAAGCAGCATAACCACTAGCAGTATTTTGTGCACCTGTTGTGTTGGAATATAAAGCATAATTACCACTAGCAGTATTATAATTAGCTGTTGTGTTAAGAGCTAAAGCTCTCATACCAACTGCGGTATTATGGGTACCTGTTGTGTTAGCTACTAAAGCCTTAAAACCAACACCAGTATTAGATGCACCTGTTGTATTAGCATGTAAAGTACATGCGCCAACTGCTGTGTTGTATGAGGCTGTTGTGTTAGAGTATAAAGCATGATAACCGCTAGCAGTATTCCAACAACCTGTTGTATTAAGTCTCATTGCACTATAACCACTAGCAGTATTAAGACAACCTGTTGTGTTGCTATATAAAGCTGTCCGCCCTATTGCTGTGTTGAAATGGGCTGTTGTATTATATCTTAAAGCATACATACCACTAGCTGTATTATAACTACCTGTTGTGTTTGAATATAAAGCAAGATTACCAGTAGCAGTGTTCTGTGTACCTGTTGTGTTAGCATATAAAGCAGTATAACCAGTAGCAACATTATGTGTTCCTGTTGTGTTGGATACTAAAGCAAGATTACCAACACCAGTATTTCCTGCACCTGTAGTATTAGCATATAAAGTACATGAACCAAATGCTGTGTTGTATGAGGCTGTGGTGTTAGATTTTAAAGCGGAATGACCACTAGCAGTATTATAACTACCTGTTGTGTTATAATATAGAGCAGCAACACCAGTCGCATTATTATAAGTACCTGTTGTGTTAGTATATAAAGCAGTTCTACCTGTAGCAGTATTACAACTACCTGTTGTGGTATACATTAAAGCCATATAACCACTAGCAGTATTCTTACTACCTGTTGTGTTGGCGTGTAAAGAATAATAACCAGTGGCTGTATTATTATTAGCTGTTGTGTTGGATACTAAAGCATTATAACCAGTAGCAACATTATAACTACCTGTAGTATTTGTTTTTAAAGCGTTATAACCAGTAGCAGTATTTCTAGTACCAGTAGTATTAGATACCATTGCCTTATAACCAACTGCAGTATTATTAGCACCTGTAGTATTAGCATATAAAGTACATGCGCCATATGCTGTGTTGTATGAGGATGTTGTGTTACTATATAAAGCACCAGCACCACTAGCAGTATTTTGTGCACCTGTTGTGTTAGAATATAAAGCACAAAAACCAACAGCAGCATTCTTAGCTCCTGTTGTGTTAAAATATAAAGCCTTACTACCAAATGCTATGTTGCAGCTAGCTGTTGTGTTAGTTTTTAATGCATACCAACCACTAGCAGTATTAGAACTACCTGTTGTATTATCGTGTAATGCACCTCTTCCAACTGCAACATTACCTGCACCGGTTGTGTTATATCCTGAAGCCATATGACCAACAGCTGTATTAAGACTACCTGTTGTGTTAGCACATAAAGCCTGCCAACCACTAGCAGTATTATGTGATCCTGTTGTATTAGCTCCTAAAGCATAATAACCAACAGCAGTATTATTAGCACCTGTAGTACTGGTTAACATAGCAGCAAAACCAATCCCGACATTATTACTACCTGTTGTATTAGCTCTCACTGCAGCATGACCAATACCAGTATTAGAAACACCTGTTGTGGTATTACTCAAAACACAACTACCAAAGCCAGCATTATAAAGACCTGTTGTGTTAGCATATAAAGCAACATACCCAATACCAGTATTATGATGACCTGTAGTATTCAGTTGTAAAGCAGCATAACCGGTAGCAGTATTATTACATCCTGTTGTATTAGCTTGTAAAGCAGATGTACCAGTAGCAGTATTATATGCGCCTGTAGTATTAGCATATAAAGTACATGCGCCATATGCTGTGTTGTATGAGGCTGTTGTGTTACTATATAAAGCAACACGACCAACAGCAGTATTATCAGTACCTGTTGTGTTAGTATATAACGAGTGTGAACCAACAGCAACGTTAAAGTCTGCTGTTGTACCGTTAGTTAAGGCTAGAAAACCAAGAGCAGTATTATAATTACCTGTAGTATTATCTTTTAAAGCTCTCCAACCACTAGCAGTATTATAACCACCTGTTGTATTTGTGGACATAACATGATAACCACTAGCAGTATTGCAAGACCCAGTTGTATTAGCTTCTAAAATTCGATAACCAACAGCAGTATTTCTAAGACCGGTTGTGTTAACTTGCATCGCCCACATACCAACAGCAGTATTCATAGCACCTGTTGTATTACTATCTAACGTACACGTCCCGACTGCAACATTAGAAAACCCTGTTGTGTTAGCTGCTAACGCTCTATAACCAACACCAGTATTATCAGCACCTGTTGTGTTAGCATATAAAGTACATGCACCAACTGCTGTGTTGTAGCAGGCTGTTGTGTTGTTTCTTAAAGCACTTGCACCGAATGCTGCATTACAAGCACCGGTTGTGTTAAGATATAAAGCATAATTACCAAAGGCAACATTATAACTAGCTGTTGTGTTAGATTGTAAAGCGCCATGACCATGGGCAGCATTATGACTACCTGTTGTGTTGCTATATAAAGCTGTCCGCCCTACTGCTGTGTTGTATGAAGCTGTAGTATTAGTTTGTAAAGCACCAAGACCAACTGCTGTGTTTTCAATACCTGTAGTATTAGCATATAAAGTACATGTACCAACTGCTGTGTTGTATGAGGCTGTGGTGTTAGATTTTAAAGCATCCTTACCAAGAGCAACATTATAACCACCTGTTGTGTTACAATATAAAGCTCTACCACCAACAGCTGCATTCCAACACCCTGTTGTATTATTGTATAAAGATTGAGTACCAACAGCTACATTCCAACACCCTGTTGTACTATCTTTCATAGCCTCATAACCAATACCAACATTAAAAGCACCAGAACTGTTAGAAGTCATAGACTGATAACCAATACCAATATTCTTATCACCTATTGTGTTATCTTTTAAAGCATTTACACCAACAGCAGTATTACCCCATCCTGTAGTATTAGCATATAAAGTACATGTGCCATATGCTGTGTTGTATGAGGCTGTTGTGTTAGCTTTTAAAGCATAGAAACCACTAGCAGTATTATAAGCACCTGTTGTATTAGAATACATAGCAGCAAAACCAATAGCTACATTATCCTGAGCTGTTGTATTAGAATGTAAAGCAGACCTACCCACAGCAACATTCAGAAAACCTGTTGTGTTACTCAGTAAAGAGTATATTCCAACAGCAGTATTATTACTACCTGTTGTGTTAGTATGTAAAGAAGCATAACCACTAGCAGTATTATTAGCACCGGTTGTGTTATAGTGTAAAGCTTGATAACCTACACCAGTATTATTAGCACCTGTAGTATTAGCATATAAAGTACATGCGCCATATGCTGTGTTGTATGAGGCTGTTGTGTTAGATCGTAGTGCATTCGTACCACTAGCAGTATTCAGGTTACCTGTTGTGTTAGATCTTAAGGTATAATAACCACTAGCAGTATTACACTTACCTGTTGTGTTACCATATAAAGCGGCCCTACCAATAGCAGTATTATTTTTACCTGTAGTAGTAGCTGCTAAGGCAAGAGTACCAATAGCTGTGTTATCTCCAGCAGTAGTGTTAGATACTAAAGCTTTATAACCAACACCAGTATTAGCACCACCTGTAGTATTATTATATAAAGTACATGTACCAACTGCTGTGTTGTAATCGGCTGTTGTGTTCTGATATAAAGTACCATAACCAACACCTGTAACATTGATACCAGTTGTATTCCACCGCAAACTATTCATACCAATAGCAGTTACCTGACCACCTGTTGAAGTGGATCTCCCAGCTGAGGCACCAAATGCTGTGTTATTAATACCGGTAGTATTACTACATAACGCAAAATACCCACTAGCTGTATTGTTATTACCACAAGTATTAGATACCATTGCCTTATAACCAACTGCAGTATTATTAGCACCTGTAGTATTAGCATATAAAGTACATGTACCAACTGCTGTGTTGTATGAGGCTGTTGTGTTAGAAAATAAAGCATTATAACCACTAGCAGTATTAAGAGCACCTGTTGTGTTAGAATATAAAGATAAATAACCACTAGCTGTATTATGAGCACCTGTTGTATTTGATCCTAAAGAATTCATACCAACTGCTATATTATGACAACCTGTTGTGTTAACTCTTAAAGCTTGATAACCAACAGCAGTATTCTTACTACCTGTAGTATTAGCATATAAAGTACATGTACCAAATGCTGTGTTGTATGAGGCTGTTGTGTTAGCTTGTAAAGCATACATACCGTGAGCAGTATTATAACTAGCTGTTGTGTTAGATTGTAAAGAATGTGCACCAGTAGCTGTATTTCTAATACCTGTTGTGTTTAACTTTAAAGCCCAAGTTCCATGAGCAGTATTATAACCACCTGTTGTATTAGTATCTAAAGCAGCGAAACCGCTGCCGACATTACAACCACCTGTTGTGTTAGATTTTAAAGCTTGATAACCAGTAGCAACATTAGAGTCACCTGTAGTATTAGCATATAAAGCACATCCACCAACTGCTGTGTTGTAATTGGCCGTATAAGTGTTAGCGCCTTGCAAGGCTTTAAAACCATGAGCAGTATTAAAATTAGCTCCAGCACAAACATACAGCATTGCTGCATAGCCGCTAGCAGTATTACCACAGCCTGTTGTGACGTACTGTAATGTTTGAGCACCAACGCCTACATTCTGACAACCAGTAGTATTATTAGCCATGACACAACGACCAATAGCTGTATTAATTTCACCTGTTGTATTCTTATGAAGAGCAGCCATACCAATAGCAGTATTATTTCCACCCGTTGTATTATAAGCCATAACATTAATACCAACTCCAGTATTTTGACTACCTGTTGTATTAGCTCCTATAGCATTATAACCACTAGCTGTATTACACTTACCAGTTGTGTTAGCTGCTAAAGCTAAATAACCAACACCAGTATTCTTTGCACCTGTAGTATTAGCAAATAAAGTACACCCACCAACTGCTGTGTTGAAGCAAGCTGTAGTATTAGAACAAAGAGCAGAACTACCAACTGCAACGTTTTGACAACCAGTAGTATTATCTTCTAAAGCAAATACACCAAACACAGCATTACAACCACCAGTTGTATTTAACCGCAACGATTTATAACCACTAGCAGTGTTATAACTACCTGTTGTGTTCTGATATAAAGTACCATAACCAACACCTGTGTTGTATGAGGCTGTGGTGTTATTGCTTAAAGCAAGATTACCATGAGCAGTATTACGGACACCTGTTGTGTTAGCATATAAAGATAAATAACCACTAGCAGTATTATGATTACCTGTTGTGCTAGATTGTAAAGCATACATACCAACAGCAGTGTTGGCTTCGGCTGTCGTATTAGATTCTAGTGCTCTATATCCTAGAGCAACATTTCTACTACCTGTTGTGTTACCGTTTAAAGAAAATGAACCACTAGCAGTATTATAATTACCTGTTGTGGTAGAAAGCATAGAACAAAGACCACTAGCTGTATTATAACAACCTGTTGTGTTCTTTCCTAAAGCTTGCCTACCTATAGCAACGTTATAATCACCACAAGTGTTATATTCTAAAGCCTGATAACCAACACCAGTATTAGAAGCTCCTGTAGTATTAGCATATAAAGTACATGAACCAAATGCTGTGTTGAAGCTGGCTGTAGTGTTGTATCTTAGAGCATATCGACCAGATGCTGTATTATAACTACCTGTTGTATTAGCTCCTAAAGTGGTAACACCCATTGCAGTATTATAATAACCTGTAGTATTACTATACATAGCATAAGACCCAGACGCAGTGTTTTGAACTCCTGTAGAAACAGCCAGAGCCTTATAACCAGTAGCAGTAATATCACTACCTCCTGTGTTGCTTCTTAAGGCACAAAACCCACTAGCAGTATTCCTAGTACCTGTTGTGTTCTGATATAAGGAATAAGTACCGACTGCTGTATTATAAGCACCTGTTGTGTTAGATCCTAAAGCCTTAGCACCAAGTGCTGAGTTGTATGAGGCTGTTGTGTTAGAAAGTAAAGCACAATAACCCATTCCTGTATTCTGACCGCCAGTAGTATTACACATTAAAGCATAAGCACCACTTGCAGAATTCCAAGCACCGGTTGTATTATCTTCCATAGCTCTATAACCATAAGCAGCATTTCTATAACCTGTTGTATTATTATATAAAGTACACATACCAGTAGCAGTATTCCAACTACCTGTTGTATTATTATATAAAACCCCGAATCCTACACCAGTATTATTAGCACCTGTAGTATTAGCATATAAAGTACATGCACCAACTGCTGTGTTATAATCAGCTGTTGTGTTATTTCTTAAAGTTTGTGTCCCGAGTGCAGTATTTCTGTCTCCTGTTGTGTTAGCTGCTAAAGCTAAATAACCAACACCAGTATTTCTAACACCTGTTGTGTTAGCATATAAGGCATAACCACCAATAGCAGTATTTCTATCTCCTGTTGTGTTAACTTTTAAAGCATACGCACCACTAGCAGTATTATTTATACCTGTTGTATTCTTACTTAAAGCTTCGGCGCCGACTGCTGTAATATAAGAGGCTGTATTAGAGCATAAAGCCTTCCAACCAACACCAACATTATCAACCCCTGTTGTGTTAGCATATAAGGCATGAGCTCCTAATGCAGTATTTTGACTACCTGTTGTGTTTACTCTTAAAGTATACATACCACTAGCAGTATTATAAGCACCTGTTGTATTTGCGTATAGAGCAACCCGACCAATAGCAGTATTACACGCACCTGTTGTATTAGTTAGCATGGCACTCGAACCAACAGCAGTATTAAGAGAACCTGTTGTATTAGCTTTTAAAACATTATAACCAACACCAGTATTAGATGCACCTGTAGTATTAGCATATAAAGTACATGCACCAACTGCTGTGTTGTATGAGGCTGTTGTGTTAGTATATAAAGCAGTACGACCGAAAGCAATATTATAATTACCTGTTGTGTTAGAAAGTAAAGCACCGTTCCCACTAGCAGTATTACAGCTACCTGTTGTGTTTAAATACATAGAATATGCACCACTAGCAGTATTAGAATGACCTGTTGTGTTAGTAAATAAAGCATTATTACCAACTGCTGTGTTGTATGAGGCTGTTGTGTTACAATATAAAGCTTTATAACCGTTAGCAGTATTATAACAACCTGATGTATTTTTACCTAATGCATAGTAACCACTAGCAGTATTACAAGCGCCTGTTGAGCTACAATGTAAAGCATAAGTACCTAATCCAGTATTTCTAGTACCCGTTGTGTTAAAATATAAAGATGCATAACCAATAGTAGTATTACTGCAGCCTGTTGTGTTATTACATAAAGCATGAGCACCAATACCAACATTCTTAGTACCAGTTGTGTTAGCATATAAAGCCTTCCTACCAACTGCTGTGTTGTATGAGGCTGTGGTGTTAGATCTTAAAGCATACATGCCGCTAGCTGTATTATAACTACCTGTTGTATTATCATGTAAAGAGTAGTTACCGCTAGCAGTGTTCTGTGTACCTGTTGTGTTAGCCATTAAAGCCTTATAACCAGTACCAGTATTAAAAGTACCTGTTGTGTTAGATTTAAGAGACCACCGACCGAAAGCTGAATTAAAACCACCTGTAGTGGTAGCTCCTAGAGCAAGATAACCACTAGCAGTATTATATTTGGCTGTTGTGTTAGCTTGTAAAGTGTTGTAGCCAATTGCAGTATTTTGACAACCTGTTGTGTTAGCTGCTAAAGCTCTATAGCCACTAGCTGTATTATAACTACCACAAGTGTTAGCTGCTAAAGCTCTATAACCAACACCAACATTCCTAGCACCTGTTGTATTAGCATATAAAGTACATGAACCATATGCTGTGTTGTAATCGGCTGTTGTGTTTTGTCTTAATGCTTCTCGACCGACAGCAACATTATAACAACCTGTTGTATTCTTATTTAAAGCATAATAACCACTAGCAGTATTATCACAACCAGTTGTGTTTTTACGTAATGACCAACCACCAACTGCTGTATTGCGATGTCCAGATGTATTATCATTTAAAGCTCTAGAGCCGACCGCTACACTATAACAACCAGTCGTGTTTTGATTTAAAGCATACCAACCACTTGCAGTATGACCCCAACCAGTTGTGTTAGATCTTAAAGCACAAACACCAGTTGCTGTATTAATACAACCAGTTGTGTTAGCTGCTAAAGCCATATAACCAACACCAGTATTTTCTGCACCTGTAGTATTAGCATATAAAGTACATGCACCAACTGCTGTGTTGTATGAGGCTGTTGTGTTACAAAATAGAGCATACTTACCACTAGCAGTATTACAACTACCAGTACTATTAGCAAATAAGGCATTATGGCCAGTTGCAGTATTAGCGTGACCATAAGTATTAGTACCTAAAGCCTTGAAACCGACCGCAACGTTGCGACAACCACTTACAGTAGCAAATAAAGAACATGCACCAAATGCTGTGTTGTATGAGGCTGTTGTGTTAGCTTTTAAAGCCCTTTCACCATAAGCAGTATTATAAGCACCTGTTGTATTCTTACCTAATGCATAATAACCACTAGCAGTATTACAACTACCG